>JAEEGF011870582.1_pt1 | contig 24671 bp, 19 predicted proteins | sample 9134171 | NCBI WGS metagenome assembly JAEEGF01 (sample SAMN16246542, study PRJNA631951) | gut metagenome | biome: gut microbiome; feature: rumen; material: AP-attached | host: Bos | place: Iran: Karaj | collected 2018-10 | reverse complement strand
GGAGCGCATCCCGCTGTCGCAGTACGGCATCAGCCAGGCAGCCCCCGACCCGGAGCCTTAAACGACAGATCAATGGGGACAGGGAAACCTGTTCCCTTGATTTTAAAACAACGGATTAAAACGGATTTCACGGATGACACATTAAAAAGGGCTCCTGCTGATGAATATTCAGCGGGAGCCTTTAGTGTTTTTGTCAACCCAAAGTTGATGGGGGGCATTATTACTTCTTGTTGTCGACAGCGGCTTGCTCGATGGGCAGACAGTTCTTGTAGTTCTCGATGTAGCGCTCGAAACCGGCAACGTCGTCGGCAGTAGGAGCAATAGACACGCCCGTGTTGCCTGCGAAGACTACGGTCTCCAGGTAGTCGGCCAGCGACAGCTTGTTGGGATTGTTCACCACGTAGCCTGCCAGCAGGGCGATACCCCAGGCACCACCTTCGCCAGCGGTCTCCATGACGGAGATGGGCGAGTTGAGGGCAGCAGCCAGCATGCGCTGACCTACGCCGGCGGTCTTGAAGTAGCCTCCGTGACCGGTAATGCGGTCGACGCGGATCATCTCGTCCTTGAACAGGATGTCGTTACCAATCTTCAGCACACCAATGGCGCCATAGAGGTGGGCACGCATGAAGTTGGCGAGGTTGAACTTGTCGTTGGCAGAGCGCACGAACATGGGACGACCCTCGGCAAGACCGGTAACGGGTTCGCCAGAGACGTAGTTGTAGGCCATCAGACCGCCGCAGTCGGCATCGCCCTCAAGGGCCTTGTTGAACAGTTTGCCGTAGAGCTCGTTCATGTCGACGGGCACGCCGAGCAGCTGCTGGTACTCCTTGAACAGACCTACCCACGCGTTGATGTCGCTGGTACAGTTGTTGCAATGCACCATAGCTACGAGTGAGCCGTCGGGAGTGGTTACCATGTCAATCATCTCGTAGGGCTTCGACAGGGGCTTCTCGAGCACAATCATCGAGAACGATGAAGTGCCGGCAGAGACGTTACCCGTGCGCTGCTTCACGGCGTTGGTAGCTACCATACCCGTGCCGGCATCGCCTTCGGGAGGACAAACGGGGATGCCTGCCTTCAGGTGGCCACTAACGTCGAGACGCTTGGCACCCTCTGGAGTGAGGAATCCGGCGTTCTCGCCTGCATTGAGCGACTTGGGAAGGATGTCGAGCAGCTTCCAAGAAAAGCCCTTGGGAGCGATGAGTTCGTCGAACTTGCGCACCATCTCAGCATCGTAGGTCTTGGTGGCGGGATCGACGGGAATCATACCCGAAGCGTCGCCTACACCGAGGACGAACTGACCCGTTACCTGCCAATGAACGTAACCGGCGAGAGTGGTCAGGTACTTGATGCTGGGAACGTGCTCCTCGTTGTCGAGGATAGCCTCGTAGAGGTGGGAGATTGACCAGCGCAGGGGGATGTTGTAGTTGAACAGCTCAGAGAGTTCTGCGGCAGCCTTGCCCGTATTGGTGTTGCGCCATGTGCGGAAGGGAACGAGAATCTGCTGCTCCTTGTTGAAAGCCATATAGCCGTGCATCATGGCCGAGAAGCCGATGGCAGCAAGGGTCTCGATCTCGCAGTCGTACTGCTTCTGAACGTCTTTGCGGAGCTCAGCATAGCAGTCCTGAAGTCCGTACCAGATAGCTTCGATGCTATAGGTCCACAGTCCGTCAACCAGCTGGTTCTCCCACTCGTGGGAACCCTGTGCGATGGGCTTGTTCTGCTCGTCGATGAGGACGGCCTTGATACGTGTACTGCCGAACTCGATACCTAAGATGGCCTTTCCGGCCTCGATAGTTTGTTTTGCGGTCATTGTTTTTCCTGTTTTTAGTTGTGAATAATCGTTTCTGCTGCAAATTTACGAATTTTCCGCCAAATGCCAAAGGATTGTCGGAAGATTTTAATTGCTTTGAAAAGGGCGGCAGACGGCTACAATTTGAAGAAGTCGAAGAAATACATGACTGCAACGCGGCGCGGGTCGCTCATCTGCTCGGCCTTGCCAATGATGGAGCCACTCTTGCGCACATCGCCGTTTCTTTCAATCTTGCCCACGATGGAGCCGCTGATGCGGACATCGCCGTTACTCTCGATCTTGCCCACGATGGAGCCTTTCTTGCGGATATCGCCGTTGCTCTCGATCTTGCCCATGATAGAGCCGTTTACGCGGATATCGCCATTGCTCTCGAAGCGGCCGACGATAGAGCCGTTGATGCGGACATCGCCATTGCTCTCAATCTTGCCGACTATAGAGCCGCCCTTCCTGAGCGTATCGGCATTGACACAGAGATTTACACTCAACAGCAGCAGGATGGCTACCGTCATTCTCGCGAAAATGTTCAGATTCTGTTTCATCATTTATGGTTTTTAGTTAAAACAGAGCGACGCATCTGACGGGGAGGTGCGTCGCTCTTTGTCCTTATTCAATAATAGGGTTTACTTCAGCGCCTTGTTCAGCATGAAATAGACCTCGTTGTTGCGGAGGGTCTGCTTGAAGTCGGCAATGTTCGTCTGCTTGTTAATCTTGACGTACTCGATGCCCAGCATCTCGGCGAAGTCCTCCCAGTACTCCTCGTTGATGTCGTAGGAGAAGGCTGAGTGGTGGGTACCGCCGGCGAGAATCCAGGCAGCGGCGCCAATCTCGAAGGTGGGCTGGGGAATCCAAAGTGCAGAAGCAACGGGGAGCTTAGGCATGGGCTTCGGCTCGATGCACTCTACCTCCTGAGAAATCAGGCGGAAGCGGTTGCCGAGGTCAACGACGGTAGCCTTGATGCCGGGGCCGGTCTTCGAGGTGAAGACGAGGCGGGCGGTCTGCTGCTTGCGGATACCGATGCCGAGGAAGTGGACCTCGAGCTTGGGCTTGTCGGTAGCGATGAGCGGACAGATCTCGAGCATGTGGCTCTGCAGGCAAGACGAGCGGTCGCCAGCGAAGTTGAGCGTGTAGTCCTCGAGGAACGAGCAGCCAGTAGGCATGCCCTGCTGGATAACCCAAAGTGTGCGATAGAGGCAGGCGGTCTTCCAGTCGCCCTCGGCGCCGAAGCCGTAGCCTTCTTCCATCAGGCGCTGTGAAGCCAGACCAGGAATCTGGTCGAAACCGCAGAAGTCGGGAGCGTCGATATCGGCATCGCCGAGGTCGTCGAAGTTGGTGGTGAAGGCGGTAGCGCCCTCGTCCTTCAGCACGCGGCGCAAGGCAATCTCGGCCTTGGCAGCATTCTTTACCTTCTCCCAATAAACAGCTTCACCGCTTTCGTCTATCTTAATGGTATACAGCTTCTTATACTCCTCAACGAGAGCGTCGGCTTCAGCGTCGGTAACCTTCTTGAAGTAGTCCATGAGGCTGGATACGGGATAGTAGTCAACGTGATAACCGAGGCGCTGCTCGAACTCAACGCGGTCGCCATCGGTAACGGCTACGTTGTTCATGTTCATACCGAACATGAGGCAGCGCACGTTGTGAGCGTCAGCAACACCGGCAGCCACGCGTGCCCAGACGGCAATCTGCTTCTGAGCCTTCTCATCCTTCCAGTAGCCGCAAACCACCTTGCGGGCCACGCGCATGCGAGTGCAAATGTGTCCGAACTCGATGTCGCCGTGAGCCGACTGGTTGAGGTTCATGAAGTCCATATCGATGTCGGCCCAGGGAATCTCGGCGTTATACTGGGTGTGGAAGTGGAGTAGGGGCTTCTGCAACTGCTGCAGACCCTTGATCCACATCTTGGCGGGCGAGAAAGTGTGCATCCAGGTGATGATACCCACGCACTTCTCGTCGTTGTTGGCAGCCAGCATAATCTGCTCTACTTCCTTAGAACTGTTGGCTGTTCCCTTATATACAATCTTCACGGGGATGTTGCCGCTCTTGTTCAGGCCATCTACCATCTCCTTTGAGTGTCCGTCAACAGCGACGACTGCATCGCCACCATAAAGCAACTGTGCACCAGTTACCCACCAAATTTCAAAATCATTAAACATAATTAAGGGCCCCCCTCTAATCCCCCCTACTGGGGGGAAGACCGAAGCGGGGGCGTGGGTCTTTTGTTATTATTTCTTTTTATTTGTTTGGTAATTAGTAACCTCCCCATCCTCCCCCAGTTGGGGGAGGCCGGGAGGGGGCTTTTACTTCTTCTTCTGTCCGTAGTAGGCGTTGGGACCATGCTTGCGCATGTAGTGCTTCTCGACCAACAACGGGTTCATTGTCAGGTTGGGATTGACGCTGAAAGCCACAAAAGCCATCTTGGCACATTGCTCCATCACCTTGGCGTTGTACACGGCATTGTCGGGAGAGGTACCCCACGAGAACGGACCGTGGTTCTTCACTAAGACGGCGGGAGTGTGGTCAGGATTGATCTTGCGGATATTCAGGATCTCGTCGACGATGACGTTTCCGGTCTCCAGTTCATACTGTCCCTTCACCTCGGTCTCAGTCATGTCGCGAGTGCAGGGAATGTCCTGATAGAAGTAGTCGGCGTGAGTGGTGCCGATGTTGGGAATGTCGCGTCCGGCCTGTGCAAAAGCAGTAGCGTAGGTAGAGTGGGTGTGGACAACTCCCTGGATGTTGGGGAACGCCTTATATAAAACAAGGTGTGTAGGCGTGTCGCTCGACGGGTTTAAGTCGCCGTCGACCACCTCGCCAGACTGGAGGTCAACCACCACCATATCTTCAGGCTTCATGACGTCGTAGTCTACGCCTGAAGGCTTAATGACAACGAGTCCGTGCTCGCGGTCAATACCCGAGACATTGCCCCAGGTAAAGATTACCAATCCCTGCTTGACCAAATCAAGATTGGCCTTGAATACTTTTTGTTTCAGTTCTTCTAACATAATATTCTATAGTTTAAAGTTCGGGTCTTCGTTGTATGCTTTCTTGTTGAAGCGATATAGGAAGGCTCCTCGTTTCGATCCGGATTTGTCGATCAATTCAGTTTTCTCAATAAAATCCATCTCCTTGATACGCTTGCGGAAATTACGCTTGTCGAGCTCTTCGCCGTTGACGGCCTCATAGAGCCGTTGCAACTGGGTTAGCGTAAACAGACTGGGCAGCAGCCGGAAACCGATAGGCTCGGTGCGCAGTTTCTGACGCATCAGCTTCTGGGCCTTGCGAACCATCTCGTTGTGGTCGGAATAGAGTTGCGGAAGACTATTTACATCCATCCACTCTACACCATGCTCCATCCTGAGGCGTTCGTCATAGTCGTTCACATTGATAAGAGCGTAATAGGCTATGGAGATGACACGCTCGCCGGGGTCTCGGTCAACGCTACCGAAGGCTCCTACCTGTCGCATATACAGGTTGTTAAGTCCCGTGAGTTCCTCGAGGGTACGGGCAGCTGCCTCGTTGATACCCTCCTCAGCATCGACGAAGCCGCCGTAGAGGCTCCATTCGCCGCGTCCGGGATCCATCTGTCGCCGGCCGATGAGCACCTTCAGCTTTCCTTCATCGAAGCCGAAGATGATGCAGTCGACCGAGACCCAGACTTTTGCGTGTTGACTATAATAGGTCATGTCCTGTTCTTAGAAGAAGTACCAGTAGAAACAGCCACAAAGGAATAAGACACCGAGTGTTCCTACAATGTCCCATATACCCCAGCTTTGGGCAATTTGCTTGCGATAGTCTGCTGTAAAGGTGATGGCCTCCTTTTGCTCGGCTGTGGGAGCGGGAGTGAAGAACGACACAACCACCATGAGCAGCACAATGAATACCAGCAGCCAGCACTCGAAGATGAGCCAGTTGGTCTGCCAGAACCAAGCGGTGGCATTCCAGAAGGCGCCGTCCATTTGAGCTGAACCCGTATCGGTGATGACATTGGTTACCAATCGCAGCATACCGATGATGAAACCACCAATGAGGCCCCATTCACCAGCCTTCGGCGTAATCTTCTTAGAGAGGATACCTAAGGTGAAGACGGCCACCATAGCAGGAGCCAGGAGCGACTGGATGCCCTGCAGATAGCTGTAGAGGTTACCCATACCCATCATAACGGGAAGCCAGAGCAGACCGAGAATAACGACCACAACGGTAGCGATACGGCCAACGAGCACGTAGTGGGCTTCGCTCAGGCCTTTCTTCATGGGCTTATAGAAGTCCTCTGTAAACAGCGTTGCGCAGCTGTTGAAGAAGGCTGCCAGAGAGGTGACGAGTGCGCAGATGAAACCAATGGTCACAAAGCCCTTGATACCAACAGGCAGGATGCTCTTCACCATCATGGCGAAAGCACCGTCGGTGTCGTGCTGGTTGGCAATATCCATCTGGATACCAAAGTCACCAAAACCGCCGTTGGCCAGAGCCATAGCCACCATACCAGGAATCAGGAACATAAATACGGGAAGAAGCTTGAAGTAACCGGCGGCGATGGTACCACGACGGGCACGCTTCATGACCTCCACGTTGCTCTCGCCCTTCTGCTGACCAAGTACACGCTGAACGATATGCTGGTCAGTACACCAATACCAGAAGCCGATGATAGAGGCACCAATGAACACCACGAACCCAGGATACTCGTGATAGAGGGGGTCGGGCTGTCCAGATGCGTTGATGTCGGCCCAGTGGAACATGTGAGTCGTTCCGTAGCCGTCGTGAAGCGTGCTACAGAAAGCCATCATGTTTTCCCAACCTTGAACGATGCTGCCGCCACCAAGTGTAGACAGACCGAGGAAGAGTACCAGGAATGCACCTATAATAAGAATAGGTGTCTGGATAGCCGACATGGTCATCACACCCTTCATACCGCCGAACACGGTGAAGATGGCAGTAACGGCAATGAGGCCGAGGGCACCCCACCAGAAGGGCAGGCCGATGAGATACTCAAAGAAGATACCACCTGTGAAGGCTGTTACCGATACCTTTGTCAGGATGTAGGCTACGAGCGTGATGATGCTCAGCCATGAACCAGTACGCTGGGTGTAGCGGAACTTCAGGAAGTCGGGCATGGTGATAATCTTGCCCATCTTGTTGTTGAGCAACTGATAGAAGGGAACGAAGAGCCAACCGAGGATGAGGATCATCCAGCCCTGCATCTCCCAATGAGCCATTCCTACACCGTCCTTGGCGCCAGTACCGGCGAGACCGACGAGGTGCTCAGAGCCGATGTTGGCGGCGAAAATGGCCATACCGATTACGTACCAGGGTTCACCCTTGCCGAACAGATAGTCCTGCGAGTCGGCACCCTTCATTTTCTCCTTGTCTTTCTTGATGGCGCGGTAGACCGCCCATACGATGGCTATCACACCGACGGCAAGTACCACCCAGTCGAGCCATTCAAACTGATTTGAACTCCAATTCATAGATGAAGCCCCCCTATAATCCCTCCAACTGGGGGGAAGACCGAAGCGGGGGCGTGGGTCTTTTGTTATTACTGTTTTTAATTTCGTTACAATAACTTCCTCCTCCAGTTGGGGAGGACGGGAGGGGGCTTATTTGCGATTCTTCCACATGGCAGTCATGTCCTCCAAGGTCTTGCCCTTGGTCTCGGGAACGAGCTTCCAGACGAATACGGCTGCGATAATGCAGATGATGCCGTAGAGGCCGTAGGTGAACCAATGACCGAAATCATCGCCCTCGGTGAGGTGCATGTTGAACATGGGCACGAATGACGACGAAACGATGAAGTTGGATATCCATTGGAAAGCAACGGCAATAGCCACAGCACCACCACGGATGGTGTTGGGGAATATCTCGGCAATGAGCACCCAGGTAATCGGGCCCCAAGAGAACATGAAGGAAGCCGAGTAGATGAGTAGCGAAGCGGCGGTGACGAATGCCATACTTTCGTTACCAAAGGTAATGGCAACGCCAAAAGCACCAATAGCCATACCTAACGAACCGTAAATGAGCAGCGGCTTGCGGCCCCACTTCTCAACCGTGAAGATGGCCACGAGGGTGAAGAGAATGTTGACTACGCCCATGAATACCGTTAGGATCATCGGGTTGTCCATACCCATATCGCCGAAGATACGCGGAGCGTAATAGAGGACGGCATTGATACCTACAGCCTGCTGGAATACGGAGAGCATGATGCCCACGAAGATGCAAACGAAACCGTAAGTCATCAGCTTCTCGGTCTTTACTACCATCGTATCCTTGATGTCCTGCAGAATCTGAGCGGCCTTGCTGCTGCCGTTTATCTTCGACAGAATTCCCAGAGCAGTATCATCCTTGCCAATCGATACGAGGTAACGCGGGGTTTCGGGAACGAAGCAAATCAACAGGGCGAAGAGTCCTGCAGGAACGGCCTCACTTCCGAACATATAGCGCCAACCGGTAGTTACCGTCCATTGTGCCGCGGGATTAATGGCGGCAATACCCTTACCCATTTCCTCAACGAGAGGCTGAATGTGGTCACCCAGAATGAAGAAGTTGACGAAGTAAACCACCAACTGACCGAAGATAATGGCGAACTGGTTCCAGCTGACAAGCATACCGCGGATGTTTGAGGGAGCAACCTCGCCAATGTACATCGGGCAGATGGCCGAGGCCAGTCCCACGCCGATACCACCGATAACGCGGTAAATATTGAACATGATCAGTAGCGAATAGGTGGGAGTACCATGCTCAAAGAACATGAACTCAGGCTCCATTGAACCTAATGCCGAGATGAAGAACAGCAGACCTGCGATAATCAGCGACTTCTTGCGGCCTAAGTTCGTAGCCAAGAAGCCTGAAAGGGCAGAACCGATAATACAGCCGATGAGGGCTGAAGCTGAGGTGAAACCGTGCATGCCGTCGGTATAGGCAAAGTCCTTAGCCTCCATGAAGAAAGCCTGCAAGCCCTTCTCTGCGCCAGAGATGACGGCGGTGTCATATCCAAAAAGAAGACCTCCCAGTACTGCCACCATGACAATACTGATGAGGTAACCTTTGTTTCCGTTTTCTGTCTGTGCCATAATTGTGATTTGTCAATTATGAATGATTATTTGATGGAGAACTTATAGGCAGCATGGCTGTAGTAAGGCTTTTCAGGAGTCACTACCGGACTTGCCCATTCAGGATGGTTGGGGCTGTCGGGATATTTCTGGCTCTCCAGACAAACGCTTACGTGCTGTGGATACTTCTTGCCAAGCTTGCGAACGACGTTTTCCTCGCCGCCAACGCCTTGGAAGTTGCCGCTATATACCTGTACGCCGGGCTCGTTGGTGAACATCTCCATGAAGATGCCGCTCTTGGGACTATAGAGAGAGGCGCACACCTGGGTGTCATCGCCTGCTGTATTCAGACACCAGTTGTGGTCGTAACCGTGAGCATTCTTGGTCTGGTAGTATTCCGACTTGATAGAATCACCTACAGCATGAGGAGTGCGGAAGTCCATAGGAGTACCCTCTACGGGCAAGATCTTGCCCGTAGGCATATAGCTGAAGTCTGCCTCCGTAAAGTTGTCGGCATTGACATAAAGCACCTGATCATAGGCAGCATTCTCGAAATCGCCACTCAGGTTGTAATAGTTGTGGTTGGTCTGATTGATAATGGTGGGTTTGTCGGTCGTTGCTTCCCAAACGATGTCGAGTACGTTGTCGGCAGTTACCTTATACGTAGTAGTAGCCACTACGTTTCCGGGGAATCCGTTTTCGCCGTCGGCAGCCTTAATCTGCAACTTGATGAGCGAGTCGTTTGCCTCAATCACGTCGTATACCTGATTCATCCAGCCTGTGGCACCACCACCGTGCAGGCAATGAATGCGGGTATCGCCCTCGTGGGGGTCGTTCTGGCGCAGTTGATATTCAACGCCGTCGAGTGTGAACTTTCCGTCACAAATTCGGTTGGCATAGCGACCAACACTTGAACCGTAGTCGGTGGGAGTGTTCAATGTGTCAGCATACTGTGCAATGTTGTCAAAGCCTAATACAACATCGGTGGGCTTACCATCCTTGTCGGGAACGACGAGTGACACCACACGTCCGCCATAATTGGTAATGCACACTTCCATACCATTCTGGTTCTTCAGCGTGTAGAGCTTAACGGGCTTGTCCTGAAGAGTTGTGTCGAACTTGGCAGGGTCAAGACCCGATACCGTGAGCTGCGGAGCCTGCTGTCCGCCAGCACAAGCGCTGAATATTGCTGTTGCAATACCCATGCATACAATGCTACTTTTTAAGTTTTTCATCGTTTGTTGGTTTTTAGTTTAAATGATGTTATTGTCAATTTTGGGTGTAAATTTACAAATATTATTTGAATTGACAATAAAAAACAAAGAAAAAAAAGCGGTAGAGTGTGATTTTTACACCCTACCGCCAATATTTAACGAAATTTTACGAGAATTACTCGCCTTTTTCCATCTTAGCCTTCAACTCGGCCAGCACGTCGATGTCACCAAGAGTGGTGCTTGCTGCAACGTTCTCAATCTTCGGAGCTTCGTCCTTCTTTGCACGGGGAGCAGCCTTCTTGGCAGCAGCCTTCTTCTCCTCACGAGCAGGATCTTCGAAAGTACGGCTATGAGACAGAATGATACGCTTGCTGTCCTTGTTGAACTCGATAACCTTGAAGGGGAGTTCCTCGCCCTGCTGAGCCTGAGTGCCATCCTCCTTCTGCAGGTGCTTCGGAGTAGCAAAGCCTTCAACATTCTCGTCAAGAGCAACAACAGCACCCTTCTCGAGCAGCTCGGTAATCTTACCGGTGTGAACAGAACCTACAGTATACTTCTCCTCGAAGACATCCCAAGGATTGTCCTCCAGCTGCTTGTGACCGAGGCTCAGACGACGGTTCTCCTTGTCAATGTCGAGCACGATAACGTCAATCTGTGCGCCAACCTGCGTGAACTCTGAAGGATGCTTTACCTTCTTGGTCCAGCTGAGGTCGCTGATGTGAATCAGGCCGTCAACACCTTCCTCCAGCTCAACGAATACACCAAAGTTGGTGAAGTTGCGAACCTTGGCATTATGCTTAGAACCAACAGGATACTTACTCTCGATAGCCTCCCAGGGATCTTCCTTGAGCTGCTTGATACCCAGAGACATCTTGCGCTCGTCACGGTCGAGGGTCAGGATAACAGCCTCTACCTCGTCGCCAACCTTCAGGAATTCCTGAGCTGAGCGGAGGTGCTGGCTCCAAGACATCTCGCTGACGTGAATCAGACCCTCAACACCAGGCTGAATCTCAACAAATGCACCGTAATCGGCAATAACAACCACCTTACCCTTTACGTGGTCACCAACCTTGAGGTCAGCATCCAGAGCATCCCAGGGATGCGGAGTAAGCTGCTTCAGACCAAGGGCAATGCGCTTCTTCTCGTCGTCGAAGTCGAGGATAACAACATTGATCTTCTGGTCGAGCTCAACAACCTTCTTCGGATCGTCAACACGGCCCCAGCTGAGGTCTGTGATATGAATGAGTCCATCAACACCGCCCAGGTCAACGAATACGCCGTAGCTGGTGATGTTCTTGACTGTTCCTTCGAGAATCTGACCCTTCTCGAGCTTAGAGATAATCTCCTTCTTCTGAGCCTCAAGCTCGGCCTCGATAAGAGCCTTGTGAGAGACAACCACATTGCGGAACTCCTGATTGATTTTCACAATCTTGAACTCCATAGTCTTACCCACGAACTGATCGTAATCGCGTATGGGGTGAACGTCAATCTGTGAACCGGGCAGGAAGGCCTCGATGCCGAATACGTCGACAATCATACCACCCTTTGTGCGGCACTTGATGAAGCCCTGGCAAATCTCCTCAGCCTCAAGAGCTGCATTGACGCGGTCCCAAGCCTTGCTCAGACGAGCCTTCTTGTGCGACAGGATAAGCTGTCCCTTCTTGTCTTCAGCGCTCTCCACGTAAACCTCTACGGTATCACCGATCTTGAGGTCGGGGTTGTAGCGGAATTCAGAGGCGGGGATGATACCGTCACTCTTGTAGCCGATGTTAACAACGACTTCCTTCTTGTCAACGGAAATCACCTTACCGTCAACAACCTGGTGGTCGGCTACTTTGTTGAGGGTTTCGTCGTAGGCCTTGTCAAGCTCTTCCTTGCTGACGTTTGCTACGGTACCATTCTCAAACTCGTCCCAATTGAACTCGTCGAGCGGCTTTACGTTCTTTGTTAATTCTGACATAATTTGTTTTCTCATGCCCCTTCTCCCGAAAGGGCTTTGACCTGGACAGACGTTTACCGGGTCGGTTTTTAGGGTTAATATTCTCTAGGAGCAGCGCCTGTTCTGGCTCCTATCTGCCCTTTTTGGGCAAAGCGGCTGCAAAGTTACTGATTTTCAACGAGAAAATAGGCAGCGGGAATTTCAAAAGCCTTCGCTTTATGTTTTTTTAACAAGATTATGCGTATTTAGGAGGATATAAACATAAAAAGCACCCCTATGATGATGATCAAGGGGCGCCTAATTGAATAGTAGTGTTGGCCTTTACTCGATGACAACGAGCGCATCGTCTTCCATCACGCTCTGGCCTACTTGTACGCAGATAGCTGTGACCTTTCCAGACTTTTCTGCCTGCAGGTTATTGGCCATTTTCATGGCTTCGAGCACAATGACATTCTGTCCGGCTTCAACCGTCTGTCCAACCTCAACGAGGATTTCAGTAATGACACCAGGCAGCGGAGCTTTCACAGCATTGGCCTTATTGACGGCGGCACCTGATGCAGGGGCGGCGGATGCGGGTTCTGCGGCAGCGGAAGCAGCACGTACTACTGGCTTTTTCTTCTCAGGCTCAGCCTCGCGCTCCATTTCCACCTTGAACTCCTCGCCATTGACGGTCAGAGTGGCTACATTATCTATGATGTCACCAATGGCAACTTCGTATTTGTTGCCGTTGATGGTATACTTGTATTCTTTCATCTTCACTAATGATTTAGGGGTGAGCTGTCATTGTTTGGGCATAGCCGTTCCATTGTGTGGGGTGTTCGGCAATCGTAATGATACCGGGCTCCACATCGTGTACATTATTACCCATATGCTCGTGCAACGCAAGAGCGATGGCAGCATATACTTCGTTATTCTTCATAATTATCTAATTTTGCAGCGGACTTATACAAGTGCCTGCAGAAATCCGCTGCTATAAAACAATTACATCGGGATGTTTCCATGCTTCTTGGCAGGAAGGGCATCGCGCTTAGTAGCCAGCTGAGCCAGACCGCGGCAGATGCGGAAGCGGGTGTTGCGCGGCTCGATGACGTCGTCGATGTAGCCGTACTTGGCTGCCTGATAGGGGTTAGCAAACAACTCGTTGTACTCGTCCTCCTTCTCGGCGATGAAGGCCTTCACATCCTCACCGGCTTCCTTCTTGGCCTTAGCTTCCTTGGCATACAGCACGGCAGCGGCACCAGAAGCCCCCATCACGGCAATCTCTGCAGAAGGCCATGCGTAGTTGAGGTCGGTGTGGAGCTGCTTAGAGCCCATCACGATGTGAGAACCACCGTAGGACTTACGAAGCGTAACGGTAATCTTGGGTACGGTAGCCTCTCCATATGCATAGAGCAGCTGAGCGCCATGCAGGATAACAGCATTGTACTCCTGACCTGTACCGGGCAGGAATCCCGGCACGTCGACGAGCGACACGATAGGAATATTGAAAGCGTCGCAGAAACGAACGAAGCGGGCACCCTTACGTGAAGCGTTCACATCAAGCACACCAGCGTAGCAGGTAGGCTGGTTGGCTACGATACCTACGCTTTGGCCGTTGAAGCGTGCAAAGCCGACAATGATGTTCTTGGCAAACTTGGGCTGCACCTCAAAGAACTCTCCGTTGTCGGTAATGGCTGCGATGACCTTATACATGTCGTAAGCCTCGTTGGGGTTCTCTGGGATGATTTCGTTCAAGGAGTCTTCCATGCGGTTGATGGGGTCTTCGCACTTACGACGAGGAGCTAGCTCCATATTGTTGGAGGGGATATAGCTAAGCAGCGTCTTAATCATCTGCAAGCCTTCCTCCTCGGTCTTGGCCGTGAAGTGGGTAACACCTGACTTGGTGCTGTGAACCGATGCACCACCGAGGTGCTCCTGATCGATATCCTCGCCCGTAACGGTCTTCACCACCTTCGGGCCCGTGAGGAACATGTATGAGGTGTTCTCCATCATCAGCGTGAAGTCGGTGAGGGCAGGGGAGTAGACAGCGCCGCCTGCGCAAGGACCGAAGATACCAGAGATTTGTGGGATAACACCCGATGCGAGGATGTTACGCTCGAAAATCTCAGCATAGCCTGCCAACGCATTGATACCCTCCTGGATACGTGCACCACCCGAGTCGTTGATGCCGATAACGGGAGCGCCCATCTTCATACCCATGTCCATGACCTTGCAGATTTTCTGACTCATGGTCTCTGAGAGCGAACCAGCATGGACGGTGAAGTCCTGTGCAAAAACAAATACCAGACGTCCGTCGATGGTACCGCTACCAGCTACTACACCATCGCCAGGGAACTGCTTCTTCTCCATTCCGAAGTTGTGACAACGGTGTTCCTTAAACATATCATATTCCTCAAAGGAACCCGGGTCAAGCAGCATGTCAATACGTTCACGAGCGGTATATTTGCCACGCTCGTGCTGCTTTTGGATTGCTTTCTCACCACCACCGAGACGGGCCTGTTCGCGCTTCTCGATAAGTTGCTTAATCTTTTCTAATTGCTTTGACATTGTTATATTACGTTATTTCGTTATTACGTTATTGCGATGATTTACTCTGGGTGTTCGCAGAGTTCTGTGAGGATGCCACAGGTTGACTTCGGGTGCAAGAAGGCGATATTCAATCCCTCGGCACCCTTGCGAGGCTTCTCGTCGATGATGCGTACGCCCTTCTCGCTGACCTCGGCCAAAGCGTTGGCTACTCCATCTTCGATGCAGAAAGCAACGTGGTGGACACCCTTATTGCCCTTGTCGAGCCACTTCTGGATGGTGCTCTCGGGTGATGTGGGCTCCAGCAGTTCGAGCTTTACCTCACCACATTTCAGGAAGGCAGTCTTCACTTTCTGGTCCTCTACTACTTCAGTTGCATAACATTCTAAGCCCAGTACGTCCTTAAAGAACGGAAGGCTTTCCTCGATGCTCTGGACAGCGATGCCCAGATGCTCAATGTGTGAAATCTTCATAATGCTTAACTATTTTGTATATATACAGATATTTCGTGCAAAGGTAAGCAAAAGAAGTGAGAAGTGAGTCGTGAAATGTGAAAAGTTACTATACCTTGTCTTTTTTTAACTTTTGAACTAAAGTATTCCTTTGTTTACGACGTATTGTTTTCGCTATTATAATCTCAAACTGAAATAGAAAAGATTTGTAAGGAATGCGTTGATAGGATGAGAAAAAATGTTTGTTTTCTTTGGTGTTTAGAAAATAAACATTATCTTTGTACCCGATTATTATTAGAAATGACGGTAATGAAGTATACAAATAATCAAAACGGATTAGATATTATTGCCCGTATTCGAGGTGAGGTATCGAATCATCAAGAGCCTACAGGCGAGAATCTGTTTCTGGCCTGGGGGTACCCGACGGCATTTTTCTTGATAATAGAGTTTTGGGCTTTGATGTTGTGGGATGAGGTCTGGTGTGAGTGGATTTGGCTGGGCATACCACTGGTAGGCACGCCACTGATGGTTCATTTCCTACGGAAAGATTTCGACCGCACTGGGAATCGTACGCTCAATTCAAAAGTCATTCTGCAGATGTGGATTTACATAGGCATTGTTAGCTTCATTGGTGGGTTATCAATTGGAAACGCGAAATTATTCGAATCATTCTACTGCATGTTCCAAAGCCTGCTCATTGCTATGGGTTGTTTCATTACAGGCATCATCCTTCGTTTTCGCCCAAAGACGGTATGTGGCATTATAGGTACAGCACTTTCATTTTCCTGTCTCTTCTTCCAGGACGACCAGTGGCCGTGGCAATTGCTTATCACAGCTTTTGTTACCATTGTTGCTCTTATTATTCCCGGACATTTATTCAAGCAATACGTCAAAAACTATGGCATTTAAGTTTCCTGTTATCAATCCCCTGCTGCACAACGAGCTGCGGCTGAAGATTATGGTGGCTCTCGACAGCTTAGAGAGTGCCAACTTTATGTATTTGTGTGAGATTACCGGCTCTACACGTGGTAACCTCAGTGTACAGATAACCACTCTTAAGGAGGCTGGTTATCTACAAGTAGATAAGAAGGGCTCTGGCCCTGCCTCTCGTTCAGTCTGTCGCATAACTCAAAGAGGGGCGGATGCTCTCCGCACCTATGAGCAGGGGTTGCGCCGTCTCTTCAAAGAGGGTGTGCCTGAAAAGGAAAACATTTCTGACTCTGCAGTTGGATAAGGCAGGTGTATTGATTATAGTATTCACCAAAATAACTATGGACAACATGAAAAAGAAACCAATTCTGGCACGGGCGGCCATGACGCTGCTCTTTGCCGTGCTCAGTTCCTTAGGAGCGTGGGCACAAGAAACAGCCTCAGGCATCGTAGTATGGCTCAACGATGGCAACAAGACTTCAGTGCTGTTTACCGACAAGCCTGAAATTACGTATGCTGATGGTTACATTACTTTGCAGTCGGATGCTCCATCGACAGCACTCTCGTGGCCACTGGAGAAACTACAGAAGTTGACTTTCGAGGATATCAGTACCAGTATCAAAGCAACGGGTCTTGACATTGCCTCAGACAAGCTGGAAGTCTATGACCTGAACGGACGGATGGTGAAAAAACACATCAAGTCGCTCTCGGAGCTCCCCAAGGGAACGTTTATTGTTAAGGACGGAAGTGTAACTATTAAAGTCGTACGCAAATGAAGAAACTATTGCTTTTCGCGTGGCTTCTGATGCTCAGCATTGTGGCTACGGCACAGACTATCATTGTGGTTGATAAAGGTGGTAAACGCGTTAGCTACGACCCTAAGAATGTGATCAGCGTGGACTTCCAGACCACGCCTCCAGGCTTTACCGTTAGACAGGCAACATCCTCCGACCTCTATCTCTTCGACAAGGTGAAGAGTGTGAAGGGCTTGCCTAATCACCTCTTTGTTTCTCCAGACACCGTCTATGTCGGTGCCGATGGCGAGGAATTTACCTATTATGTAAATAGCAACACCGACTACGATATAGTGCCCTCAGCCTCATGGCTGACGGAGTCTACAGAGCTGCCCGATGTTGACGGAGTAATGGTCTATAAGGCCGCTGTAAATCCTTCATTGGAGCAGCGCACGGGCTTTGTGGCCTTTGTCGGTAAGGACCAGCAGACGTCCGATACCCTTTATGTGGTGCAGGCAGGGAAGAACGATTCCCGCTATATCGCCATCGATTGGGAGACGACAACCCTCGACAGCTTCGATGCTGAAACGGGTATGGCCCAGATCACCTTCGCCAGTGACGTGCCTGTGATTGGCGAGTACGACGTGGTGATGTTGCCCGACGAACTGGGCACACTGATGATTCGCGTCATTGAGGAAGTGAAGCAGACTGATGGCAAGACTGTTACGCTGAAGACAACGCAGGGCGACATGGGCAACCTGTTCCGCGACCAGAATTTAACCTTCGAGTTAGGCGGCGACGGAGCGGCTACTGCCAGAGGAACCTCAGGCTCTAAGCCTGTGTTTAGGCCCGAGAAGGTGGAAATCTTCGAGGACGGCAAGTTTGTGGAGGTATACAACTCCCATGCAGCCAATGCCCGCGGTGACCGTGCGCCTGCGACCCAGGATGTGACTCTCGACTACGAAGGCAGCGACATTATGCTGGAGTCGTGGGGTAACCTCACGTTCAAGATCCAGAAGGCCAAACTGGCCATGAAGTTCAAAGGCACCCTGGAATTCTCTTTCGAGAGAAGACCGTGGTACAAGGTGTGGAAGGGCCACACCACCAAGGCCAGCGTCCTGCTGGAAGGGGACTCCGAGGGCGAGACCGTATTGGACATAAGCTGCAGAACCCCGAATGAGATGTCTGGTAATGCAATACTGAGTCCCGACGACGTGGTGAGGTTGAAAACTGGTGTTGTACAGCGGAGATATACCTTCAATGTGGAGGGCGTTCCCGTGCAGGTTGTCCTGAATGGTGATGTGGGGTGTACCCATGCCTACACGTGCCTCGGTCTAGGAGATGCCGTCGGAGGATACAAGTATTCCAAACACTTCAAGTACGGTCTTACGTGCGTCGACGATAATTTAGATGGAGATTTCATTTATGAAGAAAAGCCGACTGTTAACCTCATCTATCCCGAGGCCAACATCGGAAGCGCTGAGTACAAAACCAGCCAGTGCTATGGAAGAGCCTCTGTTCTACCCGTCTTCAAAATCAATTTCTATGGTCAGTATTGCCGCACAGATATTTGTCCGGCAGAATGGACGTATGTGCATCCAAGGTCGTGGCAGCCGTATCCCGATGAGGCCCCCGATGCTATTGCACGCCGTGTAAGAGTCGATCGTTGGGCTAATACATATATCGCTATGAAAAATATTCCCGGATGGCTGTTAGACCATTCGGAGGGCGATAATTTCAGTAGCGATGATGAGAAAACGGAAATTCTGATGTACAATCCTGAGGATTTCACCTTAGAGACCCCAGAATGCGACCTGATGCAGGACGACGAGCAGGATATTGAGATTACCGCGTTCCACTACGACCATTCCACCAATGAGAAGCTCACCAGCATTGGTGCACTGGTTGCATTCGAGATAGAAGGTTCGGCATCGGGCGACAAGAAACTGATGCTAAAGTACACCGATGAAAACGGCAAGGCCAAGGTGACATTCAAGAAAGGAGAACCTGCAGTAGAAAGGGTAAGTATAAAGTTATTCAGGACGCCGATTAAAGATAAAGATATAGAAAAATACGTCGAAAAGAAATGGACTTCCAAACTGCTGAAGTACAACATCCAGTGTCTGAATCCATCGCAGGAGGTAGAGAAGGGGACCGAAGCTGTGCCCGTTCACTTCTTGCTGCAGAAGACAGAAGGAACAGATTTATCAGCATGGGCCCACAAGCGCGTGGAGTTCGTCGCCACCAACGGTACCGTAACACCAACCATTAACTATACCGACGAGAATGGTCTTATAACGGCTTACTTCACACCAACAAATAGCGCCCCCGAAGGCGAGGTATTAGCCATCGTTACCGAGGAGGGCAACAAGAAAGTCTATGAAGGTCGCGCCACCGGAAAGATTATCATCAAGGGCGGCAGCAACCCGTGCGAAACGGGCGATGATGATCTGAACAAGGCCGACCAGCAGGAGAATACAGTCGTGATAACGAACAAGACCACTGGCGTGACGAAATTCGTCAACATCGACCCAGCCAAGTCAGAATGGCAGAAGTCCACAGACGTTCTTAATTATAAGCTTTCGAGCGAGAACATGCAGTTGGAAGGACATATTCCTTTGACAATTGTAAGTGTTGTCGCGGCGCTCACTGGGCAGACATTCGAGAATACGCCTGGTGCCAAGTTGTTCTTAGGGGTTTCCTCTGACAAACCAATTTATGCTGATTTCGCCAAGTTCAGCGGTCAGGATGCCTTCGGTACCATCAAGTCTGAAAGCAAGGTGCTGCTGCGCAAGCCATGCAATAAGACAAAGCCCGCCAACGCAAGAGCCAACTACGCTCCCGGCGACGAGGAATACACCGACGAGTATGAACTGCTGTTCTATTTAGTCTTCACCAATGAAATAGACGGCGAAGAGTACGAAGCCTACGGCAAGGGTACGATGGTGATGCACACGCCGAAGGTTACCAGTTTTGTATTGGATTATGACAAAGACTGGGTAAGAGTGGGCGAATCGGCGAAGATAGGCTTGACTTCGTACCGTGAAGAGGGAGCTACCTGGGACTGGAACGACGTGGAGCTTGTAGGTCAGTCGGCCAATCAGACTAACGCGAGGAAGGGAACTGACGACGGCTACTTCACCTGGGATGCCGCCACGCAGACGCTCACCTCTGTGAAGTCGAACGACAACAAGCAAGTGTGGGTGTACCTCGGTCTGAAGAGCGATCCGAGTGTCAAGGCTCCCGCCCTAATCGCCACAGGCGAGGGCTGGAAGTACACGGCGATTTCGACGAGCGTGACAGAGATGACGCAATCAGCCAACTCATACTTCAGGTTCGACTTCAACTTTGCACCGAAGGGGAGCGAGAACGAGAAAATCGACTTCTCCGCCCTCGAACTTGACCCCTCGACCAATCCCGACGGCTACTTCAAGTTCCCGTATTCAGACACCAGATGGCCGGTGTTCTGCTACAGCAACACGCCTCCGGGCGAGTATATTCTGCGCTTCTGGGTAAAGAGCAACCACGACGTCAACTGTACGATGAAGATCATTATTACGCCGTAAGAGTAGAATCTCCCATCAGGGACAGTCTCTGTAGTGAGAAAAAACAAGAATATTGATTATTTTCTTATCATCTCCGCCACGGAATTCTAAAGGAAACTGTGGCGGAGTTTTTTTATAGTATTTTGTATCCCACTGGTAGCGGCGAGTTATCAAAGAAGTCAAGCTATAGGTCTAAAATTCAATGGTGATTTTACCGTTGATCTGTCGGCCAGTAAGGTAGTTGGGAACAGCCCATTGACGATTGGTGACGTCGGTTACCCAATAGTAGCTGTTAACGTTGGAGATACCGAGCAGGTTCAGGCAGTCGATGCCCAGCCAAACGTTGCGTAGCCGGAAAGCGCTACTGTGCTGTGGTCCTTTGTATGCCAGCCAGGCCATACCGATATCAGCACGCTTGTAGGCGGGAGCACGGAAGCTTTGCTGCTCAATACCCCTATGGGGAGCGCCAAAGGGTAGTCCGTCGGCATAGGCCAGTCGTAACGTCATCTTTACGCGGTCGGTGCCTGGGAAATAGTCGGTAAAGTGGAGGTTGATGGCGTATCGTTGATCGGTAGGTAGCGGAAAGTAGGAGCCGCCTTCCATCTTCTGTCCTGTCTTCATCAGCGAAAAGGTCACCCATGAGTCGGTGCCGGGCACAAACTCACCATAGAGCTTCAGGTCGAGTCCTGCGGTGTAGCCCGAGCAGAGGTTTTCGCCGTAGTAGGTCACCTTGACGTTCTGCACGTTGTAGGGCACGAGGTTGGCAAGAGCCTTGTAATAGGCTTCTGCTGTAAATCGGAAGGGACGCTCAGCCATGCGGAAACGGTAGTCGAAGGCTGCCAGGAACTGTATGGAGCGCTGGCTCTTGATATGGTCGTTAAGCTTGACAACGGTCTGCGCGCCTACGGAGGTAGTGTCGCGCAACTCCTTGAAGAAAGGCGCCTGATAATAGAGTCCCGTGGCCAGGCGGAAGGTTACATCGTGGTTGAACGAGGGGACGATGGCCAGCGAGGCTCTAGGCGACACGGAGGTCTCGCGGTTCCACGACCAGTTGCTGAAACGCACGCCGTAGTTCAGCGTATAGAATGACTCGTTCTCCGACTGCCATCGGTAGGTGTCCTGTATATAACCTTCCAAGCGTCTCGACGACATGCTGTTCTTCGAGCTCAGCGTATAGATAAGGTCTAGCCTGCTGGCTGTATGGGGGATGGAATACCCCGAAGAGTCGCGCATCTCGTATTCACGTGCCTGTTCTTTTATCTTTTCCCATTTCATGGTCACTCCTGCCTCCAGGTCGTGCCTGCGGAAACGCTTGTTGACCATCAGTTTTAGGCTTTGCACGTCGGCAGTCAGATAGTTGCGGGCATGCTCCATGTAAGTGCCAACGCCGAGGTTCTCCGACGACTGACTATCGTCCAGCCAATACTGTCCTTGTATGTCGTAGGTTTCCTGCTCTTTAGTGTGGAAAGCCGAAAACAACAGCTTGACGGTGGCTGAGTCGCTAAAGTGGCGGCTTATAGAAAGGGTACCAAAGTAAGTGCGGAACACGTCCTTCTCCTGTCCGTCGAAGTATACCTTGAATGACTTGACATCCTCCATCGTTCCGAAACTGGTTTCGCGGTCCTTGGGCTTGAACTCATAGCGGTTCTCAGATATATTGCCAATGAAGTCGACCGTCCATCTCCTGCTGGGCGTCCATTGCAGATAGGTCTGGTAGTCGAGGAACTGCGGACGGTACTCGCCAGTTGTCTCCAACGACCCTAACAGGTATTTGTTGGTTTTGTAGCGAAGACCGTGGCTCATGGTGAAATGCCTACCTGCCAGTCCCACATAGGCGCTGGCTCCAAGAAGCGAGGCGGTAAGCGAGGCTTCCGTGCGCTTAGGGGTTCGGTAGGTGATGTCAAGCACCGACGACATTTTGTCGCCGTACTTGGCCTCGAAACCGCCAGTTGAGAAACCTACCTTCTCGACCATATCGGAATTGATGATGCTAAGTCCCTCCTGCTGGCCTGAGCGGATGAGCAAGGGGCGGTAGACCTCCACATTATTTATATATACTACGTTCTCGTCGAACGAACCACCTCGTACATTGTATTGGCTCGACAGCTCGTTATGGGTGGAAACGCCCGCCTGCTGCTGAATCATCTCCTCTACGGCATTGCCCGTAACCGATGGCGCGTTTTTGATGTCTTTGATGTCGAGTTGTTCCGTTGCAGTAGTCTGCCTGCGACGCTCGGTAATGGTCACCTCTTGCAACGATTCCTGTGGATGCATGACAATCTGTACGGTGAGGTTTCCGCGCGGTCGAATGAACGTTCTTACACGAGGCAAGTATCCAATCATAGAAAACCTTACCTTCACAGTATCAGTTGATTGCAGAGAGATGTTAAATTCTCCCTTTAGGTTTGTCATCGTCAACTTCCCCTGTTCGCTGCACATGACGGAGGCCAGTTCCAAAGCGTTGCCGTCCTCGTCCGACACCTTGCCCTTGAGGGTAAAGCTATCGGCTAGCAAACTGTGGCTTGCGGCCAGCAGTAGGAAAAGAATCAGGAATACTTTTCGTTCCATATCGTTATTTATAACGTCTGTAATCCCACTTTATTGCATAGCAGAGAGATTCTCCTGTGAAAGAAAAATCAGAAATTCCTTTGTAGTTCGCGTAAATTGGTGTAACTTTGCACCAAATTTAAGAAAATTGTCGATGAATTCTCAGAATACGCCTGTTCATGTCAGACTTTGGCATCGTGATTTCTGGCTGATGTCCATAGCCAATATGATGTTGGCCATCTCCGTTTATATATTGATACCTTCATTGCCCATCTGGCTCTTGGAAACAGAGAAGTTCTCTCCTCTCGAGGTTGGCATGTCTATGGGAGTCTTTGCTTTGGGACTCTACTTGTTGGGGCCGTTCTGCTCGTGGCTGGTGCAGCGTTTCCGTCGCAACCGCATGTGCATTTACTCCATAGTGGCCATGATCGGGAGCATCTCCGTACTTTATTATGTACAGGGACTGAAAAGTGAGTTCGTAGAATATTGGGTTATTATCGTCCAGCGTCTGTGTCTCGGAGCAACGTTCGGATTGGCGCAGATGATTCTGTCGAGTACCTTGATTATTGACACCAGCGAGTCGGACAAGCGCACCGAGGCGAACCATTCTGCTGCTTGGTTCTCACGCTTCGCCTTGTCGTTAGGACCGCTCATTGGCCTCGTCATGTTCTACTACCAGAACTTCGACACCGTGTTGCTGGCCTCTGTGTTCAGCGCAGGTTGCGCCATCGTCCTGATTCTTACGGTAAACTTCCCATTCCGCTCGCCAAGCGACACCCTCCATCTCGTCAGCTTCGACCGTTTTCTGCTGCCCACCAGCACCCCGCTATACGTCAATCTGCTGCTCGTTTCCACATCAGTAGGACTGTTGATGTCGCTGGGACTGAGCGACCGATTCTACGCGGTTATCATGCTGGGCTTCCTGTTAGCCCTGCTGGCTCAGCGCTTTGTTTTCCGCGATGCTGAGCTGAAGAGCGAAATCATTACCGGGCTCATCCTGCTCATCATTGTGTTCATACTTATTTATACCCGCCCGCTGGCCATTGTATGGTACATAGCCCCCATTCTTTTAGGATTCTCCGTTGGCATCATCTGCTCCAGATTCCTGCTCTTCTTCATCAAGTTGAGCCGCCATTGCCAGCGAGGAACATCGCAGAGCATGTACTTCCTGGGGTGGGAGACAGGCGTTGCCTTGGGCATTGGCCTCGGCTATGCATTCTTCATGAACGACGACAAGAACCTCTTGATAACCGCCTTGGTACTGGCCGCAGTAGCCCTGCTTATGTACAATTATTACACCCACAAGTGGTTCCTGACACATAAAAACCGATAAACCGAAAGAATAAAAGAAGATGAAAAGAATCTTATTTGCAGTCCTATGCCTCAGCCTCGGCTGCCTCACCTACGGACAATCTGGATTCTACACCCGCGAGTTCAAAGACAAAAAGCTCAACCATTTAGCCAACCTCTGGATCAAATCAGGCGTATGGCGCCACGATTTCGATAAGGCCAATCCCCACAAGTCGGTCAATATTACTGATTTCTACATACAGTATGAGAAGAACACCGACCAATGGCGCGCGATGTTCAGATGGCTCGCCGACACCGACTTGCTCACCATTGCCGCTGGCAAGCACCCCATACCCGGCACGCAGCTCGTGGCCAGCGTAGAGGACTCGCAGAACGGCCCTTTGGAGAAGCGCAACAGCGAGAGCCACTACCATCACATCGACTTCCAGTACGTAGTGAAGGGAGTGGAGCGATTCGGCATCATAGACCATATCACTTCTACTCCCAAGGACAACTACAAGCCCGACGTCATCCACTACAACTACGACGCCCAAAAGGCTCGCTTTTATGACTCCACTCCCGACGAGTTCTTTATTTTCTTCCCCTCCGACTGGCATATTGCCAAGATTGAGAGCCCCAAG
>JAEEGF011291459.1_pt1 | contig 24674 bp, 19 predicted proteins | sample 9134171 | NCBI WGS metagenome assembly JAEEGF01 (sample SAMN16246542, study PRJNA631951) | gut metagenome | biome: gut microbiome; feature: rumen; material: AP-attached | host: Bos | place: Iran: Karaj | collected 2018-10 | reverse complement strand
TGCAGAATAACTCTTATATGAGGATGCTGCCATGTAGCCTAACTGTTCACGCAGTCTTTCATTTTCTTTTCTGACTTCAGCATTGTTTCTCTGAAGATATTCATAATTCTGAAGTTTAGAGAGAAGTTCCTTATATTCTTTCTGGATTCTTCTTCTCTCGCTAACAGAATTTACTGTATTGTTAAAAGCATCAGTTATTTTATGAACACCGATTTGCATTGTAGAAACAATAGTAAATCCTGCAGTTTTCAAATTTACAATAAACTTACCGGAATTAAATCCAAGAGATATTGCTGAAATTAAGAGTAGAACAATCAAAATAAAATCAGGAAGCCTGAATTTTGATGTTCTTTTTGAAATTTTTGCCATCAGAAAAGCCCCGATAAAGAGAAATGTTAGCCGTTAAGATTGTTATAGATTGAACGGCTTGTTGACATATCCTTGAATAATTCAAAGGCTTGTCCTGCTCCTACAGCAACACATTCAAGCGGCTTTTCTACGAGAATTACAGGTACACCTGTTTCTTTAGAAATCAACTTCTGAAGGCCCTTAAGCATAGAACCACCACCAGTCATAACAATTCCACGTTCTACAATATCAGCAGCGAGCTCAGGAGGAGTTCTTCCAAGGATTTTCTTTACTTCTTCAACAACCTTTGTAAGAGGTTCCTTAAGAGCTTCACGAACTTCAACAGAATCTACTTCAAGTCTGCGAGGAAGTCCTGTAATTGCATCTGTACCCTTAATTTCCATTTTTTCAATGTTTTTATCTGCAATTGCATTACCAATTTCAATCTTAAGGGTTTCAGCATTGCCTTGACCAATAATAAGGTTATGTTCCTGACGGATATGCTTCATAATTGCTTCATCAAATTCATTTCCACCTGTACGGATTGATGAAGTAGTTACCATACCACCAAGGGAAATTACAGATACTTCTGTAGTACCACCGCCAATATCACAAACCATATGGCCTGCAGGTTCATAAATAGGAATCTGGGCACCAATAGCAGCTGCAAGGCTTTCAGGAATAACTTCAACTTCCTTTGCTCCAGCTTTAAGAGCGGCAGCCATAACGGCATCCTGTTCAACCTGTGTTATGCATGAAGGAATACCAATCTTCATACGAATAGACTTAAACAAACGTCTTCTAGGGCTGATTTTTGAAATAAAATACTTTATCATTTTTTCAGTTGAATCACTGTCGGAAATTACTCCATCAGCCAAAGGTCTAATGGCAACAATATTACCTGGTGTTTTCCAGAGCATTCTCTTAGCCTCTGCACCTACAGCAACAACAATACCTGTTCCCTTTTCTACAGCTACAACTGATGGTTCATCAATTACAATACCTTGACCTCTAACGTAAATAAGAGTATTGCATGTTCCTAAATCCACACCGATATCAGTGGTAAAACTATCAAACAAACCCATTTATATTTTCCTCCAGGAAATTTTCTATATTTAAGGAGTGCAATCCCCTTTTTTACTTTATAATATATTCAACTCTTTATAATTATTCATAGAGTTTTTCAGTGGCGCCCTTATGATTGGCTTCAATCTTTAATGTTTTCCGCCATTCAGACCGTGCTTTGGCAGCGTCCCCCCGTTTTTCATATAATACACCAAGTCCATAGTGAGCGTCAGCAGAATTTTCATTTTTTTCAATAACAGAATTAAATTCTTTCTCTGCAGAAGTAAGACTTCCTTCTTCCAGGTATATATTACCCAAAAGATTATGACATTTTTCACTTATAATTTCATCCTGACTATTATTAAGGACCTGGAATAAATACTGTTTTGCAATATTTGCCTGACCATTCTTTATATATTGACGGGCGATTGAAAGCAGCAGCTGATCAGACTCCCTTACATTAAGTGTTTCCGTAAAGGCCGCAATGCTTTCCTTTGTCATTGATACGGAAGCATAACTTAATCCAAGATATTCAGAAATATCATCGGCCCTGTATCCGGCATCAAGAGCTTCATTCAGATATTTAATTACTAAATCTGCATAATAATTGTATGAAGAAAAAGAGTTTTTATAAAAATATGTTTTTCCCAGCATATAAAGAATCTGAGGCTTTGTCTCTTCCTTACAATTTAAAAGAGCAATACGAAGGTTTTGAATAGCTTCATCAATGTACTGAAGGGAAATAGAATTATCTGTTTGTGAAACACCAAGAAAGAAAGCTGAATAGCCGTGTAAAGTACGAGCCAGATTCTGTGTTGGATTTTTTTCGATTATATTCTGGGAGATATCATAGACCTGCTTGTAATCATAAACATTCCAGTATTTCTGCATAAGGGAAGCAGAGTCTCTTTTATTAAGATGAGTATTTATAATTTTATAAGTAAAAAATGTTACAATACCAATAAGAAGGCAGCCGGCAAGAACTAAAAACAAACGAGGAAGAAATTTACTTTTACGATGAACTATCTGTCTGGAAATATCTTTACTAACAGCGTCTTTTCTCCCTTTCATTTTCCCACCTGCAAACATTTTAAAATAAAAAGAGGATACAATAAGCCGGGTTCTGTCTTAAATGGTCATCTATCCCCAGTACAAGTCACCCTGTACCTCCAGCAACCTACCCGCAGTATAAGGCCGGAATGCCAAACTGCTGCGCGATTTTGCTCCGAATGAGGCTTGCTTATGCCATCACTGTTACCAGTGACGCGGTAGGCTCTTACCCTGCCTTTTCACCCTTACCCATACAGGCGGTTATTTTCTGTAGCGCTTTCTGTCAAAAAGGACGTTATGCCGTTGAAAAAAAAATCAGCAGAACAATGGCAACCTTCTTTTTTGCCCGGTTATTATCCGGCATTCTTTCCGGTGGAGCCCGGACTTTACCTCACACAACTCCCTCTGTCATTAGAGAGGCTGTGCGCGACCATGTATCCTCATAATTTTACAGTTTTATTAAACTCTCTCCTCACAAAACAATGGATTAATTATCATCAAAATCCATTCCAGATGAATCTTCATCACCGTCGATTTCTGAATCTGTATCTTCATCATCGAGCAAATCATCTTCATCACCAAAGTCTGTAAGGCTTCCAGTTTCTTCAATAGTGAAGAAGTTCTCTTCTGAGTCTTCTCCTTCTTCGTAGAAGAGGATGCGGCTGCAGTATGGACAGAACATAATCTTGTCGCCCTTTCTTACTTCATTAGCAAACTGAGCAGGAAGAATCATCTGACATCCTTCACAAACATTACCCTTAACTGCAACAATACCCTTTGTATTACGAATAATAATTCTCTGGAACTTGTAAAGGGTTTCCGGGTCAATACCTTCAGAAATCTGCTTTTCCTGTTCTTCAAGTTTTTCAAGTTCTTCCTGATTTTTCTTGATTTTGTCGTCAAGTTCTGCCTTTTCTTCATTTACAGAACTTTCTGTACTGTTAATCAGGGCTTCAAGATTTGAAACATCATCATTGAGCTGAGAAAGAATCTTTTCTTCCTTTGCAATCTGATTTCTAAGTTCAGTTTCCTTTGCCTTAGCTTCATCAATCTGTTTATTAAGAATTTCATATTCTCTATGGGTCTGAATATTATCCATACCCTTTTCGCTTTCTTCTGATGCCTTGATTGCCTCATCAAGCTCAGATTTAAGCTGAGCTATCTTTGCTTTTTCTGCTTCACATTCTTCATGTTTCTGAAGGAATTCTGTCTTAAACTGTTCAAGACCTTCCATTGAGCTATTTAAAGATTTTGGCAAGTTATCTACATTGTCTTTAATCTCGTACTTTTCAGCAAGAACGACCTGAAGTTCTTTCAACTTGTCAAAAATTTCTGACATTTCCATAGGTAATACCCTCGTTTCTTAATAAAATGCGGTCTATTGATAATATATTATTTTTCCTCTTCTGTCTATGACATTATGGAGAGGAAAAATTCATATTTTCAACATATCAGTATAATTCAACTGATAAAATTATAATTACTGATCAATAAAGTCCTTCAAACCTGAAGAACGTCTTGGATGACGAAGTCTTCTGAGAGCTTTTGCCTCAATCTGACGGATTCTTTCGCGAGTTACATTGAAATACAGACCAACTTCTTCCAGCGTAAGGGAATAACCATCATCAAGTCCAAAACGCATCTTAAGGACTTCCTGCTCTCTCTTTGGCAGTGTACTGAGCACTTCACGAAGCTGTTCCTGCAACAATGTATAAGCAGTCTGATTTGCAGGATTTTCCACATCCTTGTCTTCGATAAAATCTCCCAATGAAGAATCCTCTTCTTCTCCAATAGGTGTTTCCAGGGATATTGGTTCACGGGCAACGTTCTTAACCTGTTTAACTCTGCTTACAGGCCATGAAAGCTGCTGTGCAATTTCTTCATCAGTTGGTTCACGGCCAAGCTTCTGTACAAGCTGACGACTTTCGCGAACAACCTTATTAATCTGTTCAATCATATGAACAGGAACACGAATTGTACGTGCCTGGTCAGAAATTGAACGGGTTATAGCCTGACGAATCCACCAGGTTGCATATGTTGAAAATTTATATCCCTTGCGGTATTCAAACTTTTCTACAGCCTTAATCAAACCGATATTACCTTCCTGAATAAGATCAAAAAGCTGAAGTCCACGGTTTGTATATTTCTTAGCAATTGAAACTACCAGACGAAGGTTGGCATTAATAAGACGGTTCTTTGCCTTTTCAAGCATTGTCTTACCACGCTGAATTTCCTTTGTCATTTCAAGGATTTCTTCAACTGAATTTTCAAACTCGTATTCAAGACGGCGGAGTTTTCTGTCAATCTTCTGAATAGTTGTATAAAGTTCACGAATCTCATCTGCAGAAATTCCAAGTTCCTTTTCCAGTGCTAAGGATTGAGAATGAGTTGCAAGGCGGCGTCCAATCTGACGGAGACCTGCTGCATCCTTTATATGAAGTTCACGCATACGCTTTTCCTGCTTATGGTGATATTCATCAATCTTAACTGATGTATCCAGGAATTTCTGAGAAAAACGGTCAATTTCTTCAGTCTGCAAATCAATCTTAAGAAGTTCAGGTACGATTTTATTTTTAATGGAAACAAGCTGCTCATCTTCAAAAATGGCCATAGACTGATCATTTTCATTGAGCTGTTTCTTAAGATTCATATAAGCTTTAAGGTCCTGGTTAATCGGCTTAAGATATTCACCATAGCAGCTCTTTAAGCGGCGCTTTTCTGCCATCTCTTCGTTTATTTCTTTTCTTGCCCTGCCAGGTTCATGAGGATCAATTCTTGTGTAAGCTTTTTGGGCAATATAGTAAAATTCAGGAACCATCATGCCGGAATTCTTTATAACATCCTTAATGATATTCTGACCATCTTCCATCTGCTTTGAAAGAATAACTTCCTGTTCAGCAGTAAGAAGATTTTCACGACCAATTTCCCTGAGATAAAGCCTGATAGGATCATCAATATTGCTTTCCTTGTCATTGGCTACAAGACGGCCTTTATAATCATCTGCCTTTACTTCAAGAGACAGTTCTTCTGTTGAGCCTTCATCATCCTCATCATCCGGAACATCATCTTCATCCTCATCATCCATCAGACTGGCTTCATCCATAATCTGAACATTGTTGGTTGTGAGGAGCTGGAGAACTCCTTCCATTTCAGGAGAGTTTACAAAATCCTGTCCAAGATATTCTGTAATTTCTTCCCAGGAGATAATCTGCTTGCTGCGTCCGTAATCAAGAAGTTTTTTTACTTCAGGAGAAAGTTTTGCTTCTTCATCTTCTTCTGCCTGTTCCTGACTGTCAACAAGTTCAGTTTCAGACTTTTTCTTTTCATCTTCAGCCTTAGCCTTCTTTCTGACAACAACTTTCTTTGGTTCAGTTTCAGCTTTTTCGCTGTTTTTACTATCGCTTTCTTTCTTTGATGTTTTTACATCTGCATTTTTTTCAGATTTAGCCAGAACTTTTACAACTTTTGCTTTAGTTGTTTCTTTTGCAGATTTAGTCTTACCTGCCTTTTCTTCCAGCTTTCCGCTTTCATCGCTTTCAATATTAGCTTTCATTGCCTTTGCCTTTGTTGTTTTTATTGTTGCTTTTCCTGCTGCAGTTTCTTTCACTTTTTCGGCTTTTCTGGCGAACATTCTGGATGCTTTTTCGACACTTACTCCAGCTTTTGTTTGAGTAGATTTTTCTGATTTTTTCTGAGACTTTTTATTTGTTTTATCTTCAGTTTTAGAGCTTTTATTTTCAGCCGCTGATTCAGCTTTTTTTACTGATTTTTCAGTATTTTTTGCTCTGGCTGATTTAGATGTCTTTTCGTTTTTGTCAACTTTTTTACTTTTACTTGTGTCTACAGTGGTTTTTTTCGCCATTTCTTAACCCTTTAGCATTTCGATCTGTTTACTTATTTCTTGACGTTGAATAACCAGATCTTTTAATTGATTCTGATCTTCAACAAGAGAACTTCTTTCGAGACGCCTGATTCTATTTAAAATTTCCTCAGACTGCCGTTTCAGTTTTCTACTCTTTATCAGTTTGATACTGTCATCCACCGCTTTCGCTTCCTGACCTTGATATTCATTCGAAGACTGAATAATCAAATCCCGAATTTCATCATTGTCACATCGGGTAAGGATGCTGCTTACAGAAAAACTTTCACTTCTCGAACATTCTTCAAGTGTAATAAACAGTTTTTTAGCCTGAACATCTTCCAGATCATCTACAGAAATCTCATTTCTCATTTTTTTGAAAAGACTGATATCATCAGCAACGGCGGTTATTACTGCACGCAACTCTGCAGTTGGGTTAATTTTTTCAGGTTTAAGCTCCTGCTTCTGCTCCGTATTCACTTTTCTCTGAGTATTGAGATTTGAATTGTTTCTGTTTTTATAATCCTTCTCTGCTGCCTCCAGACTAATTTCGAACGCCTGACAGAACTGCTCCATGCATGCGTTCTTTTGAACATCTGATTGTAGAGAATCCAGATAAGGAAAAAATTCCCTTAGTGCTTTAATTTTGCCTTCAGGAGAAGTTTTTGGGTACAATACGGACAGTCTATTAATCAGAAAATCGCTATCTAATATAGCTTTATCAACATCATTCGTCAAGGTTTCTGCTCCATAATTTACCATTATTTCAGCAGGATCCTTTCCGCCGCTTAATCTTATTACTTTTACAGTCAGATTCTGTCTGCGGCACATCAAAATAGCCCTTATTGTGGCATTCTGGCCGGCATTATCACTGTCCAGTGAAAGAAGAACCGTATCCACATAAGGCTTTACAAGAATTATCTGCTCATCAGTAAGTGCAGTTCCTAAAGGTGCCACAGCATTAGTAATTCCACACTGGTGATATGCTATAACATCCATATAGCCTTCGCACAGAATTACCGCTTTTTTTTCCCGAATTGCCCCTTTTGCAAAATTAAAGGCATAGAGGGTTGAGCCCTTTTTATACTGGATTAAGTCTCCTGAATTTAAATACTTTGGGGATTTTTCTGAATCACCACGAAGAAAACGACCTCCCATGGCAACCACATCCCCGTTTCTGTCAAAAATAGGAAACATAAGTCTGTCAGAAAAAAATGCAAAATCCGGATAATTTTTAGAAAAAAGACCGGAATCTTTCAAAAAACTTTCGCTGTAATTCTTTCCCAGCAAAAATTTTTTAAGCCATTTTCTGTCAGCAGGACTGTAACCCAATTTAAATTTTTCAAGAGTTTCGCTGGTTAAACCCCTCCCCTTAATATAATCAAGAGCGAATTTTCCCTGATCAGTATTAAGGAGCATATAGTGAAATGAAACAGCTACACGGTTATACAGGTCCTTATATTCCTCTTTAAGCTTTGCCTTTTCATCAACTTTTTGATTTTCTGATCCACCTGCCGAATATTGAAGCTGAACACCGGATTTTTTTGCAAGTCTTTCAACTGCTTCAGGAAAAGAAATTTTTTCCATTTCCATAAGGAATTTGTATGCATTTCCACTTGCATGACATCCAAAACAGTAAAAAAATTTTTTATCCGGGTTAACTGAGAAAGAAGGTGTTTTTTCATGATGAAAAGGACAGCAGCCCCACCACTGACTTCCCTTCTGAACTAAAGGGACATATTCATTTACCAACTGAACTATGTCAGTACGGTTTGAGACTTCATCAATGCTTTCCTGGGTTATAAAACTGCTCATCTATAATTTTATTAAATACCTTTAAATTATTATCGGCATTATTTACTTACTGTAGCAGTATTTTCAGCAGCTTTATGCTGATCAAAGGTTTTACTGAAACTGTGAGTTCCTTCATCAGGATTTGTAAGGACAAAGAAATAATAATCAGTATCCTCAGGTTCAGCAGAAGCTTTAAGTGCAACTAAACCAGGATTTGAAATTGGTCCAGGAGGTAAACCTTCCCACATATAAGTATTGTAGGGATTATCAATCCTTAAATCAGCATAGTAAATTCTTTCTGGATGAGGTTTATCAAGGATTTCAGTAATAATGTATTCAATTGTTGCACAGGAATACAAACCAATATCATGATTAAGGCGATTTACAAACACTGATGCAATTCTAGGTGCTTCAGATGCTACTTTATATTCTCTTTCTACAATTGATGCCAGAGTTACAATTTCGAAAATTTCTTTTGCAGTCTTGTCCTTAAATGCATCAATTGTGGAAATTCTGTATTGAAAATTGTCAGCAAGTTTTCTTACAACGTCTTCAGCGTTCATATTTTTTGTGAAGAAATATGTATCAGGAAAAAGATAGCCCTCAAAATTATCTGCAGGAATGTCATACTCCTTAAGAAGTTCTTTATTGTGGCAGGCCTTTACAAAATCATCATAGGAACAAATTAAGTTCTTTTCAAGAAGACGACCTGTTTTTTTAATTGTCAAACCTTCAGGAATATGTACAGAAAGATATTCCGGTGAACCTACCTGAATTTCCCTGTATATATCTTTCATTGACATAGTATTTTTAAGAGTATACTGACCGCTTTTAAGTGTAAATTTACGGCTTAAATCAAAAAGATCCAGACGGGCAATATAATAAAAGACTTTTGCCGAACGGATAAGCCCTTCATCTTCAAGAAGCTTAGCGGCGTCAAAAACACTGGTTCCTTCTGAAATTTTTACCTTGCAGATTTTTTCATTTTCTGCATTTCTTTCCATTGGTCCTGTTTCATAGGTCCACAGGGAAAAAGCTACCACGAAAGATACAGCAATAATTGCAGCAAACCAGATAAGAATAACCTTCCAGGCCTTTACTTTTTTTACACTGGTTTCAGCATTTTGAGAGTTTTTAATTTGTTTTTTAGTTGATTTCACAATACTACTTCCTGACCTTCAATTGCCAGATTGATTTTAAGGCCGGAATTTGAATTCTTTGACTCATAATACCATTTGGCAGACTGAAGTATTTTATAAATCTTCTGGTCATCATAAGTTGGCTCATGATGGAAGAAGTATAGATTTTTTACCCTATAAAGTTCAGCAAAGTCAACAGCATGAGAATATGAAGAATGCCCCCAGTTTACTTTACTGATTGCTTCAGGAGCAGTGTATTGACTATCAAGAACCATAACATCCACATTTTTAAAAATGTCATTTTTCGGATCATCAAAATTAAAGTCTTTAGGCTGCAATTCAACATCAGTTGCATAAACAAACTTTTTATTACCTTCTTCCAGTGAAAAAGTATATGAATTGCCCGGATGATGCATTTTATGGGACTTGATTTTAACACCTGCCACTTCAAAATATTCATCTGGTTTTATAAGGTGAAATTTGAATCTGTCTTTAACATTTTCCCAGCTGGCATTTTCAGGAAAATATGGAATTCTGTTCTGCTCTGCCAGGATTCTTTCAGCTGCGGGAAATTCAGAATAAAGATCTATACTTGCATCAGGATCAAAAATCGGGTCAAAAAACGGCAGGCCCTGAATATGATCCCAGTGATAATGAGACTGGAGTATAGTGTAATGTTTATTTTTAGGAATAGGTCCCTGCTTTGCATAAGCCCTTAAACCGGAGCCCATATCTAGAATAAAAGTTTCCCCGCTGTCAGAACGAACCTCAATACAGGCCGTATTGCCACCTACTGTTCCAAAAATCCAGTCAGGAAGATTTGAAATAAATTTCATTCTGGCATCTTCAGATTCTATATCTTTTGCACTAATACGCTGAACTACCGCTGCGATCTTATTTTGTACCTGAGTTTGTGTAATTGGCGTTGGAATAGACCCTCTAACACCCCAGAAATGAACAAGCACCCTATTACCCCTATTATAATTAAAAAATACTTTTACACACTAATAAATATAACACAAAGATTTTGTAAAAACAATTTTACTTAAAAAAAAGATGATTTAGATTTGAAAGATTTAGAAAAGATGAAAAAAAAGTCAAAATAGATAAAAAAAAGAGCCTTACGGGCTCTGAATTAATAAGTTTCTGGGGAGTGAAGGATTCGAACCTACGAAGGAAAACCAACAGATTTACAGTCTGCCCCCTTTGACCACTCGGGAAACTCCCCAATTCAAGTAACTTGAAGTTTCTTGAAAAAGCCGCCGCAGGGATTCGGACCCAGGACCTCGAGATTACAAATCACGCGCTCTACCAGCTGAGCTACAGCGGCTTATTTTTATTTGTTGGCGTTTGTTGCGTCAACGAATAAGAATATATACTAAACTAAAAATTATGTCAACAAGCAAAATCAAAATTTGTTAATTTTTTTTAATTTTTTTTTGATTTAATAAAAAAAGCCCCTGGAATGAGGAGCTTAATAAACAGGTCTGATTCTGCTAGAATTTATAATAAATATGGTTTTCAGCCAGTATAGACATGTAGAAAGGAAGATACTGATCTTCACAAACAGACTTCCAGGAATAGTTCTCCTTTACATAGGATGAAGCGTAGGAACGCATAGGATTGAAAGTTTCTGACCCCATATTATTATAAATCGTGGCAAGTGAAGTTATTATACCGGCAATTTCTTCCGGAGAATTATTCTCGTAAAGATAACCGTTATATTCATTTATAATTTTTCCCAATCCTCCGGTCTGGTGAGCAACAGGAATTGTTCCATAAATTTGAGAAATAAAATCTTCAAGACAGCAGGGTTCAAATTCACTTGGGATGATAGAAAAATCAGCCTGAGCTATGCAAAGTCTTGAAAGAAAACGGTCATATCCTCTGTAATAAAGGGCTTTTCCCGGAAATTCAGCGGCAACAGACGCCAGAAGATTTTCCAGTTCACTCTGCCCCTGCCCCATGAATACAAATTTTGCATTAATTCCATTTTTAAGCACAATCCGACTTGCTTCTGCCAGCTGTGCAATTCCCTTTTGAGAAACAACCCTGCCCTGATAAACGAAAACCGGCTGTCTGCAGTCTTCACTTAAATATCCAAACTGATAGATATTAGGAAGCTGACGATTTGGAAGCAGTTTTTCCTGTGAAGCATACTTTTCATAAAAATACTGCCTCAGTTTCTTTTTTCCTTCAAAATCCATTAACTCCGGATTATATTCAAATGGAAGGAGAGAATCTTTTTTTGAAGAAGGATTATATCTTTCATAATCAATACCATTTGTAATTCCGGTAATTTGTATTTTTTTAGAATCAAAACCTTTTGAAAGCCCCTGTGTTTGGGTAAGCCCTTTCTGAATTTCTTCCGCATATTGAGGAGAAACAGTTGTAAAAAAAGCATTTTTTGCCCCAAGGAGGAAAGGTTCTATTAAATCTTTATTTTCCGGATTTCTTGCTCCCCGGAGAACAATTCTTCTTAAGCCAGTCAGGTCTTTTGCTTTTTTAATTTTATAAATTTCATGATGATAACCAGGACCTGCATTATGAATTGTAACTACGCACTTTGTATTTTTGTAAAAATTTTTCTTTTTTCTGCTTAAATCAAGTCCAAATTTTATAAAACATGGAATCATTGCAGTTGTAGCATCCTGACAATGAAGAATTTGAGGAGACTTTTCATCAGGGCAAATATTTGCAAAGGCACATACAGCTTTCTGAAAAAGAGCATCCATAAACAGACAGTCTTCATGCCCCTGCCCATTTTTATGTTTTGGATTTAGTTCTTCTTCATGTCTGGTATATACATAAACACCTTCCTTATCCGCAAATGAAGGATGTTTAACAAATATAAAGTCTACACCTTTCATTTTGCCGCTGCCATATTTAACAGACTGTGTCTGTTTTAAAATATTTATGGAAACAGTATTTATTCCTTCGTAACCTTTATATTCTGCTTCATATTCATCCAGCCGGGAATAATGAGAACAGGCGTATTCCGGCATAAAAACAGTAACATGGTGCCCCGCTTTTACCAGGGCTTCTGATAGAGATGATGCTACATTTTTTACCCCGCCCGCTTCTGCAATTTCCGCATACTCTCTAGTGGCAATCCAAATATTCATAGGCATATTACAATAGTTTTGCTCAAAAAATCACTGCTGTACAAAATCAGGGCGAAGTTTTTCAGCTCCATTCAGGTAAACATTAATAATCCGTGCGTTTTCATCAAGATAAAGACTGACCATTACCCTGATTGTTTCAGGCAGCATTCCTTCAATTACAGGCTCCTGAGAACAGAAAAGTGCAACTTTTGAAGTATCAATGCAGGCACCTCCTATTCTTAAAGCAGTAGCTGGATTCAGTTTTGTTAAATCCGGAGTCATTGTAAATTGAATTGAAACAAGATCTTCAGACTTTACATTATTCTTTTGAAAAATCTCATTACAAACTTCTACAGTATTTTTACAGATGTCCTCTTTTGTATTTTTGGAGCAGACAGCTCCTCTTATTGCAAAAAGTCTTTTATTTTCAGTGGAAGAACTCATTTCAAATTCCTTATTGTATTCATAAAAGTATTAATATCATTGTTTTTTGCAAATTCCTGAAGTTCAGGATATTTTTTTAACAGTTCTGAAAAGCGTTCCAGATGACTCATTGTACGGTCCTCTTCTACAAGAAGCCCTGCCTGTTCCTGAGCCTTAGTCTTTAACTGAGAATCCAGTTCTGTCTGATAAGCCTTATAGGACTCTTTTGCCCTTTCATAAACTTCAATATCCGGGATTTTGCACTTTGTGATTTCTATACTTTCAATCGTAACATTTTTTCTGAAAAAATCATCCTGAGTAAAAATACTGTTAATATCCTCTTCTGTAAGGGTAAGCTGTATTTTTCCTCCAGATTTTTTTAAAAGAAAATCAGTAACTTTCTGTCCTGCAAACTGACATTTCTGCTCAAGATAGGAATCAAATTCCTCCTGGTTTGTAACAGAATTTTCTTTAACTGCCTTTAAGAAAGTTTCAGGTTTTACGGAAATGTTCAGTGTGAGCTGAATATCATAAGAAAAATCAGGGTTTGGATTAATATAAATCTTATACAGATTAGCTGACGGAAGAGTACCTGAATAAGTTTTTTTAATATGATAATCCGAAAGCTTAAAATTCATTAAATTTACATTTGTTGGAAGAAGCCTTTCAGCCCTCCACAGGAATTTTCCGTGTTCAAGAGGAGTTTCCAGAACGCCGCCGGTTTTACTAGTCATAATTGAACAGGTTCCGCTTTTTACAAAGAAACTTACCCAGCCAATAAAAAACACTGCTGCTGCTAAAATCAATAGAATAATCAATTTAAATAAAAATTTTTTAGCCTTTTTCATCATCCCTTCCCCGGAATTAAGTTTCCTGATACCTTTTGCAAGGTCGCTAAATATTGTATAATTTTTTATAGTGATTTTCAATCAATTTATTTTATGAAGAATAACAAGCTCAGAGCACATAAAAGGCAAAGATATTACTCAAATTCTCTCTTCTACAGACTTGCAGGACGAACAGCATTTCTTATAAATTTAATTCAGTTGTCCTTTGTCCTGCTTTACGTTTCCGGGAACTATCAGTCTTTTCTTGATTCTACACAGAATACCATTATTTTTATCAGTACCCTGGTTTGTATACCTGGAATAATATTCAATATCATTTCACTTATTATGAATATAGTTTATTTAATTATATACAGACGGCCTGTTTTTATATTACAACTTCTAAGCTTTTTGACAGGATTTATCTTTCAAACTGCCATTCTTATAATTTTCAGGCTGCTTAATTTCATATCACAAGGATTATCATGATGCTCTTTAACACTTTTACAAAAAAAATTCATATACCTGAAGACTTAAAGAAAGTAAACGAAATATTCCAGGCCCATGGTTACAAGGCCTATCTTGTAGGTGGTGCTGTAAGGGATATGCTTTTAGGAAAAGAAATCCACGACTGGGATCTTGCAACAAATGCCAGACCGGAAAAAGTAATGTCGATTTTTCATCATGTAATTCCAACAGGAATAACCCATGGAACTGTAACAATAATGATTTTTAATCATCAGATTGAAACAACTACTTTCCGGACAGAAGCTTCTTATTCCGATGGAAGACATCCTGATAAAATAAAATTTGCTCCAACAATTGAAGAAGATTTAAGCCGCCGGGATTTTACAATAAATGCAATCGCAGCAGATTTAACAGACGGATCTTTAATCGACCCTTTTAAAGGACAAGAGGATTTGAAAAAAAAGATTATACGCACAGTTGGGAATCCTTATGACCGCTTTGGGGAAGACGGACTCAGACCTGTCAGAGCAATTCGTTTTGCAAGTCAGTTAAATTTTAAGATTGAAGAAAAAACCCTTGAGGCAATTAATTCCAGTCAAGTACTGGAAAAAGTAAAAAGCATTTCTGTTGAAAGATTCCGGGATGAATTCTGTAAAATTTTAGGAGCAGAGAAACCAAGCATTTCCCTTAAACTGCTTGAATCCAGCGGAATTTTATATCACTTCATTCCTGAATTTATTCCCTGCCGTAACTGTATTCAGAAGGATAACAGAGGTTTTCACGAATTCGATGTTGCAGATCACCTGATTTACGCCTGTGATGGAGCACCCCGGAATAATCTGAAAGTAAGGCTTGCTGCTTTCTATCACGATATTGGAAAACCGGAAGCTAAAACTGAAGAAACAGTTGATGGAGAAACATTAATTCACTTTCACGGACATGAAGGAATTTCAGAAAAAAAATGTAGACAATCCATGACATCCCTTAAATTTTCAAACAGTGAAATTGACAGTGTTGCCCACCTTGTAAAGGAACATATGTATTTTTTTGAGGATAACTGGTCAGATGCAGCAGTACGTCGTTTCATAATTCGCATCGGCATTGATAATCTGGATGATATTATGGCTTTAAGATTTGCTGACGTTTACGGAATGCACAATTGTCCTGTAAAGGAATTCTCCCCAACCTGGAATTCAAATCTGGAACTAAGAAAACGAATTGATGCTGTAAAAAATGAAAAATCCGTATTCAGCTTAAAAAATATGGCTGTTAACGGAAAGGATTTGATTGCTCTGGGCATTCCAAAAGGCCCGGTTATAGGAAAAATTTTGTCGAGCCTTTTTGAAACAGTCACAGATTCTCCTGAAATGAATGAAAAAGAAAAACTGCTTACTCTTGCAGAAAATCTCTATAACGAATATAAGGCCAGAAACTTTCTTTAATTTTTCAGCTGCCTGCTAAGTTTTCTTACACAGAAAATACAGGTTGGAGTTATATAAAGAACCGCTGTTAACCAGGCCGAAGGATCTGCATAACAAATAGCCCTGTACTGGAATGCTGGGACCAGGGCAAAACCTACAGTACAACGGGCTATCATTTCTACTAAACCAGAAAAAATTGCCCTATTAGAAAAGCCAAGCCCCTGAGTTGTCATTCTGAGGGAGTTCAAGATTCCTAAAAGCCAGAAAAAGCATGCAATCGTTTTTACATATTGTCCTGCAGCATTAATTATATCCTTCTCATTGTGATTAATAAAAAGCATGGACATTTTATCTCCAAAGAGGAACATCATTAATCCAATAAATAGACCGTAGGAAACGCCTAGAATTACTCCCTGAACGATTCCTTTTTTAATTCGGTCAATTTTACCTGCCCCATAATTCTGGCTTGCAAAAGTAGATACTGCTGTTGCAATTGCATCAAATGGACACATTGCAAATTGCTTTACTTTTGCTGCTGCCGTAAAAGCACTTACATAGAGGGAGCCTAATTTATTATTTGCAGCCTGAATTACCATACTTCCTATTGCAGTTATGGAAAACTGAAATCCCATTGGAAGTCCCATTCCAAGCAGGTAAGATATTTTTTTGAAGTTTAACTTACAGTCCTTTTGTTGTAATTTAAGTTCATCAAATTTTGTAAGAATAAAAATCAAGCACAAGGCCGAAGAAAGAAACTGGGAAAGAACAGTTGCAAGAGCGGCTCCTGCAACTGACATCTTAAATACAAGAATAAAAAGCAGGTCCAGCAGAATATTTGTAAAGGTTGAAATAAAAAGAACAATGAAAGGAGTTCTTGAATCTCCTACAGCCCTTAAAAATCCTGCGAGAAGATTATAAAACATGGAAAAAGGAATTCCTGCAAAAATTATAAAAAGATAGATATATGCATTTCTGAATATATTTTCCGGTGTGGAAAGAAGAAAAAGAATCTGCTTACAGAAAATAAGGCATAATGCAGTTATTGAAACTGAAAAAATCAAAGTAAGGATAGAGGAATTAAAAATATATGCTTTCATGTCTTCAAAATCCCTGGCTCCAAATCTTTGAGCAACAGGAACAGTAAAGCCGGTACATAAACCAATACAAAATCCAATAATCAGAAACTGAACGGAATTAGAAGCTCCCAGTCCGGCAAGAGCATCTGCACCAAGAATCTGCCCCACTAAAGATGCATCAACCATATTATAAGTGGACTGAAGTAAATTTCCCATCAGCAGGGGTAATGAAAAAGATAATATCAATTTCAGAGGATTTCCACTGGTTAAGCTTTTCGTCATATTTATGATTCCCCTTATACGCAAAGAGGCATGCGGTTTATTTTCCACATGCCCTTAATTAAAGCGATTATTTTATCTGATTAAATTGATAAAATCAATTAAAATTAAATCTTCATGTTCATTGCTTCTCTTACTTCTTCAAGAGTTTTCTGTGCAATTTCCCTTGCCTTATTTGATCCCTCAATAAGAACCTTTTTAATATAATCAGGATTCTTTTCAAGTTCAGCGCGTTTTGCACGGAGAGGTCTAAGGTGTTCATTAAGCGCTTCAGTAAGTTGATTCTTAAGCATTCCACCGCCACCGTCACCAATTCTTTCTGCAATAGCAACAGGCTCTTCTTTCGTACACAGGGCAATCAAATCAATAAGATTTGCTACATTTGGACGATTAACAGGATCATAAGAAATATGACGTTCTCCATCAGTAGTAGCCTTCTTTATTAATTTTGCAGTTTCATCTTCTGTGCTGCTCAGGAAAATAGCATTATGCCGGCTCTTGGACATTTTTTGTCCATCAAGACCCATAACTGCAGGAACCTTAGAAAGAAGAGCCTGAGGCATTGGAAATATAGGTTCACGATCCTTGCAGAATTTTTCATTGAATCTGCGGGCAATTGTACGGGTAAGTTCAAGATGTGGAAGCTGATCCTTTCCAACAGGAACAAGATTTCCCTTGCAGAACAGAATATCACAGGCCTGATGAATAGGATATGTATACATTCCTGCGTTAACATTCTTAATGCCGGCAGACTGAATTTCTTCCTTTACAGTAGGATTTCTGCTAAGTTCTGCATTGCTTACCAGAGTAAGGAATGGAAGCATAAGCTGATTACATTCAGGAACATAACTGTGAGGATAAATAATAACATTATCCCTGGCAGGGTCAATTCCAGCTGCAATATAATCAATTACAAGCTGTTTTGTATTCTGACTGATTTCTGAGAAAGCGTCATGATCTGTAAGAACCTGATAATCAGCAATAAGAATCATTGTTGGAATACCCATATTCTGAAGACGTACACGATTCTGTAAAGTTCCAAAATAATGGCCGATATGAAGTCTGCCGGTTGGACGGTCTCCTGTCAAAATTCTGTACTTAGTAGGATTTACAGCAAGATCAGCCTCAATTTTTTTACTGGTTTCTACTGCAGCCGCAAAAGTCTTGTTAATATCCATTTCCATTTCTGCCATGAAATTACTCCGTTTTATTCTACAATTTTCAAAATGATTTTTACTTTATCACCTTTTTTCTTATCATGCAATCTTAACAAAAGATATATTTTAAACTATTATGTAAACTCATCGAGGAAAATATGAGATCCACAAAAGCAATAATCCATCTTGAAAACCTGAAATCAAATATAAGACAAATCAAGTCTCTCACTAAAAAAGATACTTTATTTCTTTGTCCAGTAAAAGCTAATGCCTATGGACATGGAACTGTAGAATGTGCCAGAGCCGCTCTTGAAGCAGGTGCCGATTATCTTTCCGTTGCAACGACAGAGGAAGGAATTTTACTTAGGGAAAACGGAATAAAAGCACCAGTCCTCCTGTTCAGCCTTTGTTCCATTGATGAAGTTGAAGATTGTGTACGTTACAGAATTACACCTTTCGCTTTTGACGAAGAATATATAATGATGTTTGAAGATGCATGTGCAAGGGCCCATGTAAAAAATTTTCCAATCCACCTTGCAATAGATACAGGAATGGGCCGCATTGGCTGTTATCCGGAAGAAGCTGGTGAACTGGCAAAGGTTATTTCATCTTCAAAACACCTTTTTCTTGAAGGAATTTGTACACATCTTGCTGTCAGTGATTCAGCAGAGCCTGAAAACATTAAATATACTCAGGAACAAAAAAATAGATTTCTTCAGGCTGTAGAAAATGTAAGAAAAGCAGGAATAAATCCAAAAATCTGCCACATTGCAAATTCCGCAGCAACCCTTGCCTTGCCTGACTTTCATTTTGATATGATCCGGCCTGGAATTATAATTTACGGATATTATGCAGATCAGATTAATAAAAAATACCTGGAGAAAAAAGGAATCAAAATAGATCTTAAACCTGTAATGACACTGGAAACAGAAATTTGCTCAATCAGACATTTTAAGAAAGGAATGTCTGTAGGCTACGGCAGAAGCTGGACTTGTGATCAGGACACAGACATTGCTGTTTTACCAATCGGTTACGGAGATGGATTTTTAAGAAGAAACAGCAAAGCGGGTATTCAGGTAGCAATCAACGGGAAGAATTATCCGGTACGTGGAAGAATTTGCATGGATCAGTGTATGGTTGATATTGGACTTAATTCCGGCATTAAACGCTGGGACAGGGCTGTTATTTTCGGCACAAAAGAAGATGGTGCCCTTCAGGATGCAAACGATGTAGCAAACATGACTGACACCATCTCTTATGAAGTAACAACATCAGTTTCAGATAGAGTTCCTAGAATTTACACCGATGTTGATTAAATGTTTTGTTAAGTCAGGGAATTAAGATATTTCTTAACTTCACTGACAAGATAGAATGAGCCTGCTGTAAGAATGCAGGCTTTTTTATTTTCAGCAATTTTCAAAACATTCAAAAAGGCCTCTTTATAATCTTCAACTATAATGTGAGAAATACCTTCCTGATTAAAAGCTCTGCTGATTTTATTTAAATCTGTTTTTTTCACGTCTCCAGGCCGGGTTACAATTACATCAGTAAAAGTATTATCAAAGGCATGGGACATACCGCACACGTCTTTATCTTCAGCACAGGCAAACAAAAGAACAGCTCTTCTTAAATTATAAAGTTCCATTACAGTTTTTAAATTTTTCACTGTATAATTCATGCTTTTTACAGTATGAGCTCCATCAAGAACCATAAATGGAATGTCAGGATTACCAGCTGGACTTCTGATTACTTCAAATCTTGCAGGAAGTTTGGTTGTATTTATACCTTTTTCTATGACTGATTCGTCCATATCCGGAAAGGAAATTTTTGCAGCAACAGCTGCCAGCGCCGCATTTTCCAGCTGCATTCTACCAGTTAAGTGCATTTTAACTTTTAAAGGACGGTTGAATAATGAAGACCGGATTGTTCCTTTCATCTTAAAATTACCTTTTGAAGAAATGTAGTACTTTTCTTTTGAAATAGAAGCAATTTCATCCAGAAAATAGGCTGGAGCATTTTTTTCTGCAGCGACTTTTCTAAAGACATCTTTTACACTTTCTGAAAACTGTTTCTGAATAACGACCGGAACATTTTCTTTTATTATTCCCGCTTTTTCATATGCAATTTTTTCAAGAGTATCTCCCAAAAATTCTGTATGTTCCAGTTCAATTGGAGTAATTATTGATAGATCTGGTATTATGATATTTGTTGAATCAAGCCGCCCACCAAGACCAACTTCATATACAGCTGCATCTGTTTTTGCATTTTTAAAACACAACATTGATAAAGCTGTAACAAGTTCAAACCAGGTTAAAGGCCTTTCTTCAGGAAACTCGTCACGCTTAATAGATTCAATCATAGACATAAGTTCCCTTGCTGACTGCCGGTAAATATCCGCAGAAAAAAACTTTCTGTTTAAGGTAATTCTTTCTCTAAAATCCAGAATATGGGGAGATGAATATAAACCAACTGATAGTCCTTTTTTACTTAAGATATTTGCCAGAATTGCAGAAACAGATCCTTTTCCTTTGGAACCAGCAACATGATAGGATGGACAGGAGTTTTGAGGATCTCCAAGTTTGCTGCAAATAAATTTCATTGTTTCAAGCCAGAAAATATTTTTTTTAGGAGTTTTTTCAAAATTTAAATATTGATCTGCCCAGTCTAAAAAAAAACTTAAATCCTCAGACATTTTAATTCTCCAATAATTTATCAAAAGTCCAGCTTGAAACACTGAAAGAATAATTTATCTTTGACAAAGCATACTCTTCTTCCTCTTTTACAAAAGGAGATGGATTCATTTTTGTAAGAACGGAATATGTATTATTTCCATTGTTAAAGAAAGACAAAGTTATATCCGCTTCATTTTCAAAAATCTTTGTATACACATAATCAGGCTTTCTGTCAGTTTCCGGTTCAAATTTAATAATCTGACCTCTTCTTAAAAATTCCTGAGACTGAGCTCTTGAAAGATCTGTCAGGGCTTCCGGATAGATAAAAGGATCAGCCCAGAAAGAAGCTTCAGATGTTAAATATGTGGCAACAGAGTTTTCAGTATCATAAACTATTGTCTGTTCCCTGCTGCGTACTGAAATTCTTTTTAAGATTCCATCTTCAACTCCATAATAAAGTGCTGAAACTATATTACCATCATTTGTTATAAATGAAATTTTCCGCGCATTACTCTCATCAACTCCTAATGTTTCCCAGGACTCTTTTTTGTCAGATTTTTTATACATCTTCACAGTTTTTGAAACAACTGCTAAAAGGTTGTTTACAGAAGTTTCATCACAAGGCCATACAGTATTTGTTTTAGAGTCAATTCCAGTCCAGATTCTTCCGCTTTTATTTAAGGTAACAGTATTTACTTTTTCCATTTCTGGAATTTCAATTACAATCTTAGAAATATCCGAAATATATTTTGGATTCAAAACAGCTGAATTAACTACAACTCTCCGGTTTTTTGCAAAGGGAATAAATGAGACTGCAAATATAATCAAGAGCAGAATGTCAAACGCGTAAAAAAATAAGATACCTTTAGATTTAGAAAAAATCTTCATCAAAAACTCCTGAAGAAACTTTATATAAATTAATTATATATCTGCTTAATGCTTTACAGCTGCAATTGCAGAATTTCTATTTTTTCTTTTAATAAACACAAATATGTAAATTGCAAGGAGAATAAAAGCTGGAATAAGACATGTAAGGAATATTACTAAGCTCTTAATCTCACTTAATTTTCCTGAATCAATTTTATAAAGGGAAGTGTTGATTTTATTTCTGTTTTTCAAAGATAAAACTTCTTCCTGACCATTAAGCTTAATCATGGAATCAAGAAGGAAATCAAAACTCCTCATATCACCAATTGAACCTGCTGCATAATTGAACATCATTTTTGTATAAGCATACTGATCGCCATATACAATAATCTGGGAACGATTTTTTGGATTATTAAGTTCCAGACAAACAACTTCTGACTCATAATCATCAGGATTTTCTGCGGTTTGAGGAAAATAAAATGGATTAACCTGGAACTGGCCATCGATTTTTTCTACCTGCCATGAGTTAGGACTTGTGTAAAGCAGTTCCTTTATTTCATAACCAGATTCTTTTGCAACTTCACTGTCATAATCAATTGCAGCAGGCCAGAACATTGCCAGACCATTTAAAGCATTTGGCTGCTTTAATAAAACAGGCCATAATGGATAATTTACATATTCTGTTTGAGCAGGCATTGATTTACCAGAAGTACTTGTATCGGAATAGAAAGTAATTCTGAAATTGGAAATATCTGCTGTAAGAGTTTCCTTAAAGTATACTCCATACTTTTGCAGCATATAAATTAAATTATCCGGTTGAGGATTAATAGACCAGTCATTTGCAATATCTACTGTAAAAGGAGTTGTTGCAATGAAAACTTTTCCGCCGTTATTAATAAAATCAGACAGTTCATTTATATCCTGCTGATTAAAATATGTTGATCCTAAAATCAGAAGAGGTATGTCTGGTAAATTACTGAAAGAAAGCTGGCCTGTTTCACTTGCTTCACCAGGAAGGTAGGTGTGAATTGTCATAAAGCCCATTGACTGTAACCATGGTTCAATGTAACTGTAATCCTCATCCAGATCCAGTCCGTTACCTGTAAGAATCTGAACATTTCTCTCAACATTCAGAACCATTGCTTCAAGTCTGCTTGTTAAATCGAATTCAAGAGTACTACAGGTATATACAACAGGAATTACCTCTACCCGGCCCAGATAATTCATTACTACAGCTGAATATACCAGACTGACAGAATCACCTGTAGAAGAAGGAATCTGCTCTCCGTAAATGCCATAATTATTCAGACTTGAAACTACATTTTCTTTTACAGGATCAAGTATCTCTAAACTTATTTTATTACTCTGGCCTGCATATTCCGTTAAGAAATCTTCTACATCCCTTACCTGAGGATAAATATTTTTTAAAGCAGGACTTCTGTAATAATAAATATTCAAAGATTCATCTATCTCTGCCATGATTTTTTTTGAGTAGGAAGAAACAGTAAACTGTTTTGCATAAGTTGTATCAATTCTTCCATAGATTCTACCTGAAGTTAAAAGAATCAATACAAAGGCAAAAACAGAAAGAACTCTCAACTGATTAAACTTACTTGTACAATTTCCTTTTCTTCTTTCTATTGTAAAAATTGAAGCTGCAAAGAAAATAGCACATATATCCAGATAAAAAATAATATCTCTTGTATCAAGGATTCCCTTTCCTGCAGCATCATAATGCCAGGCAAAAGACATTTCCTTAACCAGAGCAGAAATCCATCCAGGTAATTTGAAATAAAGAACAATAAGGTGAGAAGCATTTACCAGAGCCAGAATAACCGAAAGAGTAAGGAATGCTATTCCCTTATTTGAAATTAAAGTATAAAGATAAACACTTAAAGAACTTGTAGCTGCAACATAAAGCAAAAGAATCAGATACCCGCAAATAACCTGAGACAGCTGCAAATCCCCGTACATCGAAACCGTTACTGGAACAAATACAGTTAACAGAACTGATACAAGAATAACGCTGGACAGAGATAATATTTTTGAAAGTAATATTGATGTATTGTTTCCCGGCCAGTAATTTTCTTCATCTGAAAAAGGAAGAATAGCTGTAAAAGCAGGGATTGCAAGAATTGCAGTATATGGAAATCCCTGAAAGAAAATTCTTAAATCCGTAGAACCAGTTGAAGAAAAGAAATTCTGAATTAAAAAAAATCTTATTATTGTTGCAGCAATAAATATCAATGAGATTAAATAGGTAAAAGGATTGATTGCAAATTTAAAAATAAATCTTTTATAAAGAGCATTGCAGGTTTTCATTATTCTGATTTTACATCCTCTTTTGTTAAATGCATAAAAGCTTCTTCGAGATTTTTCTTTCCAGTCTGAGTAAGTATTTCTGAAATGCTTCCCTGGGAAAGAATAGAACCTTTATGAATAATATAAATGTAGTCGCAAAGGGCTACTGCTTCGTCAATATGATGAGTAGAAAGAATAACAGTTTTATCTTTTGACAGAGCTTTGATTGTTTTTTTCATATTCACAATCTGAGCAGGATCAAGACCAGTGGAAAATTCATCTAAAATTAATACCTGAGGATTATAGCAAAGAACTTTTGCAAACACTGTTCTCTGCAAATAACCTTTTGAAAGAGTTGAAACTTTTTGAAAGCGAACAGCATCCAGATCAAAAAGTTTAATTGCATTTTCAATATATTTCATTCCTTCCTTATCAGATATTCCATGCAGCTGACTTTCGAATAAAAGAGTCTCCATCACAGTTAATGAAGGATCTGAATAAGGAGTTTCAGGAACTAATCCTGTTATACTGCGGATATAGGCATTATCTTCACTGCCATAAACAATAACCTTTCCCTGACTTGGATAATGAGCACCAGAAAGAGCCTTTAGTATTGTAGATTTTCCGGCACCATTTAAACCAAGCAGGCCGGTAATCTTTCCCCTTTCTGCCTTGAAATTAATATTTTTACAGGCAGTAATCTGATTTTTTCCTTTAGAATAAACTTTTGTAAAATCTTTCAATTCGACAAGATCTTTTAAATTATTGTTCATTTTTTTCCTCGAGTCTGGCCCTTATCTTAAGGATAATCAATCCTCATAAGG
>JAEEGF010043417.1_pt1 | contig 24676 bp, 17 predicted proteins | sample 9134171 | NCBI WGS metagenome assembly JAEEGF01 (sample SAMN16246542, study PRJNA631951) | gut metagenome | biome: gut microbiome; feature: rumen; material: AP-attached | host: Bos | place: Iran: Karaj | collected 2018-10 | reverse complement strand
TGCTTTGCACAGGACGATAGCATTTAATTGCTGTAGTATTGTCCAGCACGAAAGTGCTTAACTTCCAGCCAGCACTGCTGACTTAACTCCTTATTTAACTTCATTTTATAACTTCCGAAACTTCAGTAAACAATATGACAATGAAAAAACTGATTTTCGCTATGGCTGTACTTTTGGCAGGTTGTAATCCCGCTGTTGACATCGAACAGCAAGTCGACCAACTTTACGACAAAATGTCGCAAGAGGAACGAATCGCCCAATTGAGGGGAATGTATATGGACGACTTGCTCGATGAGCAAGGACAACTCGACACGGCAAAATGCCGGATGTTGATTCCGAACGGCATCGGGCATTTCTCGCAGTTCGCCTCACAGAAACCCGTTGACCCCAACGTGCTGCGCGACCGTGTGGCTGCTGTGCAGCACTGGCTGATACACAACACCCCCAACGGCATCCCCGCCCTCTATCACGAGGAAGTGCTGTCTGGCGTCAACACCAAGGGTTCCACCATCTATCCACAGCAGATTGGCCAGGCTTGTTCCTTCAACTCACAACTGGCTGAACTCAAGACCCGTCAGACAGCTACCGCTATGAGAAAGATGGGTGGTGTGTTGTCGCTCTCGCCCATGGTCGATGTGTGCCGCACGCCCAGTTTCAACCGACTGGAGGAGTCGTATGGCGAGGATGCTTACCTTTCCGCTGTTATGGGAACTGCCTTTGTACGCGGATTGCAACAGGGAGACCTGGCGAAAGGTGTGGGTACCTGCTCCAAGCATTACCTTGGCTACGGCGGTGGCGGAGATGCCGACGAGAAGGAACTCATGGAGGAAATCCTCCTGCCGCACGAAACGATGATTCGCTTGGCTGGCAGCAAGGCCGTGATGCCGGGTTATCACGCTATGCTGGATGCCGACGGGAAGAAAAACAACTGTGTGGGCAACACCAAAATCCTCATGGACATCCTGCGTGGATACCTGGGCTTCGACGGTATGGTGGTCAGCGACTATACGGCCATTGGGCAACTACCCGTTTCCATGGAAGGAGTGGATGGCGTTTCTGCTTCCGCTGTGAAGGCTGCCACGGCTATCAATGCCGGCAATGATGTCGATTTCCCTGAGGGTTCCGACTATCGCAATTTGCAGGAGACCATCGATAAAGGGTTGGTGCAACCCGAGGCTTTCAAGCGTGCTGTGAAGGATGTCCTGCGCTATAAGTTCCGCGCTGGTTTGTTCGACAAGGATGCCTATTTGTATAGCAAGGAACAAATCACACTTGACACCCCCGAGGAACGCCAGACAGCCTACGACATCGCCACACAGTCGGTCGTACTCCTCGAAAACAACGGTATTCTGCCGCTCGTGGGAGATGCCTCAAAGGAACAGAAAATCCTGCTCACTGGTCCCAATGCCAACTCCATGTGGGCAATGTGTGGCGACTATTCCTTCCCAGCCATGACCTATTTCTGGAAGCGAATCATGGAAGACTTGGAGCATCCCGATATTGTGACGCTTCTGGAGGGTATGAACAGTCACAAGCCCGAAGGTTTCAACATCATGTACAGCCGTGGATGCGACTGGACGGAAGATATAGAGACGAAGTTCTCCGAACTGGGCGACGAGCGTGCTTGGGAATATGAGTTGTTGCACCGCAGGGTGGATTCGGGCGAGAAAGCCGACAACGCCGAGGCGCTCGCAATGGCGAGCCAAGCAGATGTCATCATCGCTGCCGTCGGCGAGAACGTGATGCTATGTGGCGAGAACCGCGACCGCCAAGGACTCCGATTGCCTGGCAAGCAGGAACAATTTGTGGAGGAACTGCTGAAGACAGGAAAACCAGTGGTGCTGGTTGTGTTCGGTGGGAGGGCACAGGTCATCTCAGGTCTTGCAGAGCGTTGTGCCGCAGTCATTCAGGCATGGTATCCCGGTGAGGAAGGGGGAAATGCCGTGGCCGACATCCTTTACGGTAAGGTGTCACCATCAGCTAAACTCTCCGTGAGTTATCCCAATACAGAAGTCTATGAACCCCTCTGCTACAACTACACCGCTGAGAAAGACCCTCGCGTTCAGTGGCCTTTCGGCTATGGACTGTCCTACACCACATTTGAATACCAGAACCTGAAAGTCGATGGCGAATGGTCAACTGCCGATGAGAGTATCCAATTCTCCTTTGAAGTGAAGAACACAGGAAAGATGGCTGCTGATGAAATCGCGCAAGTGTATCTCTCACCTGCCAACAACGATATCCCCATCCGTCCCATCCAATTGCAGGGCTTTGCACGAGTGTCGTTGCAACCAGGGGAGAGCAAGACCGTCAAGGTAAAACTCTATACCGAGCAGTTCGGTTACTATACACATCAGGACGAGCGTCAATGGAACATCGCTCCAGGCCAGTATGTCATCAAGGTCGGAGCATCGTCTGAGGATATTCGCCTCCAGCAACCCGTCACCCTTAAAGGAGATGTTGTCACAAAACCTCTACGCGACTTCTATTTCTCCGAGCTAACAGTCTTGTAAACATAAACGTCTGGTTTGAGCCTCGTTCCTATCCTTTTTAGGTTGATGCGATGAGCGGGCCTTAGTCATTATAAGACAAAGAGGCGGAGCATGATTTGTATCACGCTCCGCCTCTTTGTCTTATGCTTTGTCTTTTATTCCTTCCGATAGACTTTTTCCCCATTAATGTAGCTCTTCAGTTTCTGCCAGTCTTTGGGTGTCCATAGTTCGCCTTTGTTGGTAATGACGAGGATATGGTAGCCTTCTTCGTCCATCATGCCTTTGAGGTGATAGTCCTTGTCGCCCCTGATGTCATGGCCTTCGACAATGCCAGTGAAATTGGGAAGAAAGCGTGAGGAGTAATAATAAGTGTACTGCTGCTCGGGGTGGTTGTCCACATAGTTGTGTGTCAGTGAGTCCAGTTGGTGGTAGATGGCTTCTGCTTCGGATTTGTACTGGATGGGGATGAAGTAATGGGTTCCGGTGGTCAGTCCCGTATGTTTGTTGTCGCCATATTCGCTTTGGCGGCTCACCTTAGAGATGAGTCCTCCATTGCCTACGTTGTCTTCAAATCCTTCGTCGTGACGCCAATAGACGGGATAGGTCTTCGATCCCTTCAGCTTTTTCAACGATTTCAGTACGGGTTGGATTTGCGCTTCGAAGGCGGCGAAGTCGAAGGGTTTCAAGTCGTCCCAAGTGATGCCGTTGGGGATGGTATAGACGTGTTGGTAACTGCCATATCCATTGTCTCTGTTGTATATAGCGTCATAGTTCTTCTGGTAGTCGAAACTTGCTGCTTCACGGGCATTGTGGAAATAGACCTGGTTGCCGTAGCGGGAGGAATAAAGTGAGTCTTCCTCTTGACGGAATGCCAAGGAATATTTGATGGTGTCGGCACCGTCCTTGTGGTACTCGTAAAGGTAACTCTCCGAGGCATACTTGCCTAAAGCGGCAAAGGCGATACGGATGGAGTCGAGGGCTTTGTTCATCTGCTGCTCTCTTCTGGCGTTGATGCTGTCGATGGAGTGGATGACCTTTTGTCGTTGCTCTTCGCTCATGTTTCCGTTGTTGGAGGGGTGAGGGAGTAGATATATAGGGAAAGACATGCGCCATTGGTGGGTGATACCTCCTCTTTCGTATGTGTTGGATTGTTGATGGCTGACACCATACTCCAATTCCTTTAGGTAGGTTTCCAACTGGTGGAGACGCTCGTTGGCTTCCTGACTATGGGCTGTGGCAGACAACGTTGCCAGCAACATGATGGTGAGAATTTTTTTCATCGTTTTTATTCTGTTTTTATAGGTTATCCATGTTTTTATAGGTTATCCATGAGTAATGCCACTTCCTTATGCAGGCGTTCGCCTCGTGTTCTGATGTCCTGTACCTGGGAGGCCATCGTAAGGTATGGGTCGGGTGAAGCGTAGTGAACGGGTGCTATGACAGGTTCGTCGGCTGCTGGTAAGGCTTCTTGGCTTTGGCCTACAGTGAGGGCAACATACTGTTCTGCTCGTTGTACTTGAGGCATTGTCCTGTTCCTCTTCTTAGCCTTTTTGGTCGGTTTGTGTTGGGCGACTTGCGCTTTTTCTATGTGCTCGACTGTAATGTTCTGTTCCACCGCTTCTCTTGCCGTTTGTTTGTCTTCGTCGGTTTGCTGTGGTTCCTCTTTAACGTTGTTCTGCTGCGTTTCCTCTTTTACGTTGTTCTGCTGAATTACCTCTGTAGTATGCTTGGCAACCAAAGGCTGTTCCTTGGGCTGGTCTCCACTATGGTTGAACAAGAACAACAGCAGCAGGCTGGCGGCTACAGCACCTATGGATATCTGGTATAACCAACGTCGGAGTATCCGTCGTTTGTTTTCCTTCTCCTGTGCTTGATGCATCCTTTCCATGAAATCGGATGGCAATTGTGGCGTATTGGCGTACATGCGTCGCATGGCTTCGCGCAGGTCTGTATCTTTCGGTTTGTTCATATCGCTGTAAGTTTCTTATAGAGTTTCTTTCTGATTCTGTAGAGTCGGCTGGCCAGTGCTTTCGCGTCGATGCCAGTGATAAAGGCTATCTCTGTGAGCGGGCGGTCGTCGAAGTAGTAGAGTGTGAGCAACATCCGTTCTTCGTGGGGCAACTGTTCCATCTGTGCTTGTAGCTGTTCAATGCGTTGTTCCTTGCCCGAAGAGAGTTCTGCTTCCAGTTCTGTGTCGCTGATATCTGTCTGCCAGACCGAACTGTCTTCCATTGATACAGTGAAGGGGCGATGGCGTTTCAGAAAATCTATCGTCTGTTGGTAGGCAATGCGGCATAACCAAGTGGAGAGGGAAGACTGACGGCCGTCAAAATTTCCAATATAGCGGAAGGCTTTGAGAAAGGTGTCTTGAAGCAGTTCCTGTGCGTCCATCATATCGGGAACCTGCCTCGCTATCATGGCGAAGACTGGAGCGGCGAAACGGCTGACCAACTCGTCCTGCCCTTTGCGCTCACCCTTTTTCACGGATTCCACAATCTGCTTTTCTGTCTGCATTATCAGTCCTGTTTTTTGATTCCTTCTACTCGTTATACGACGAAAAAAGAAAAATATCACGCTTGTTTCGCGTTTTTTTCACCATTTTCCACTTTTTCCCGCAAAAATAGACAAAAACTGTGGATGAATTAGCTTATCAATCGTTTCTTTGTGACTTTTGCCTTCATTCTTCAATTCCTTCTGACTTTTGTACCTAAAAAAGCCCGGTCATCCAACATTTTCTATAGATTGTTTTGCGTTCATACAAAAGAAAGCGTTAAATTTGCAACGCGAAGACGGAAAAGCGGATGAAAAATCTCCTTATTATTGAATAGAGGTCTTGATTCCCTTTTTCTGACGAGAAAGTCTAAGGTTATACTATGAAAAACTATCTTGATAAAACACTATGCTTATGAACTTAACCTTAACATATCAACACTACCTTGAGGACAAACTCAACGACCCTGACCTTGTGTCACAGGTCGAACGTGAGGCTTTCTACTGTTGCTGTCATTTGGGAGCCAGAGGCGACTTTATGTTGATTGTTATTCGTCAAGACTGCATCGAGACCTATCAGTGCCACTGTTCTGATAGCCAAGGAACACTTCAACTGAGCATCGACGGCATGGACCAGCACCCATTCTCTTTCACCCATGTGATTGAACATGTAAGTGGAGGGCTGCCTGACACACAGGGGTGGAACGCCATGTTTTTCCACAATGGGCAACGGTTTGAATACGACACGTATTACGACCAGTATCTGCCTGCTGGAGCCATGCGAAAAATCACGGACTACATGAGGATGATACCCCAGCATAACCATCTGCCCGCTTTCGTCATAGGCGAGCACACCGACTTCAACATGCTCATGTATGCGTTGCAAGGAAGATTCGCCAATCTCTCGGTTATCCCCAGTCATCGCAACGACAACAGTCAACCTGCCTATATCCTTCCGGAGAAACTCAATTCGAATGATGTCCATCTGTCTATCTCTAGCGCTCAACTTGGGATGTGGCTCAACAGATGGTCAACTCCAATCGCCGTTCCTCTGGATAGAACCACGCTCAACTCTTCATTCTGGCTCGACAGGAAGTGGAAGGACATTTTGCCTGACCTCCTACAACCAGATGCTCGTGTTGCTGGCACAAACGTGAAATATATTTCGTTCAAAACCCAAACCGACGCTTACAGGAACATCTTCCTCACGGCGAGGGCCATCGCAGACGGAACGGAGAAAATGACGATGTTGCACAGCTTTTTCTGAAATTCAAAATAAGACAACAATATGACAGACTTACTGACCATGATGTCCGACATCGGACTCAAAGACATAGAATCAGAGATTCAGTCTCAACTGCAAACGGTGGAGAATAACGACAACACCATGAAACTGGCAGTCTTGCTCTCCATCATCTCCGAGGAGTGCCTACAACGGCTCGATAACATTGACACCGCACCGTTTATCTCTCAACTTCAGGAACGGCTCCTCAAACTCCATAATGAATACGAGAAGAGGAAACCGCAACTGGAAACACACCGACGCCTCAATATGGAGATTCTTCAGCAGACGGAATCAGCTAACGACCAACTGAGAGACCTTGACGAACGTATATCACGACTGCTGACGAAGTACGACGAACAATTGAAATCGGTGATAACAAGCCGTGACAAACTGCAGATTGAGAATGTCATCAAATCATAACATACGACTGTTCGACATCTGTCGAGAAGGCACACATGTGCTGGGACCTGGACTGCGTTATGTGCTGTGGACGCAGGGATGCCACCGACGATGCAAGGGGTGTGTCACACCTCAAAGCCAACCCTTAGACGGCGGAACGGATATCGACATAGAGGCTCTTGCCGCCGATATTGTGAATAACCGCGGAATAGACGGACTGACAATCAGTGGTGGAGAACCTTTCCTACAGGCTGACCAGGTGAACAGACTTCTCGAACTGGTGCGCCAGCATAGACCAGAACTCACCGTGATTGTTTACACGGGCTACACGATTGAGCAACTCGAACACATCCCTCATGCGAAAGAAGCACTGCAACACGTGGATGTGCTGATTGATGGAGAATATGTGGAAGAACTGAACGACAACAAGGGCATTCGTGGCTCATCCAACCAACGCATCATCGCGTTGAGCCACCGACTCGACAAATATCTCGACCAAATGGCGGATGGAATCAGAAAAATCGAATACGTGGCTCAGGACGCGGCAACAGCGACAACAATAGGAGTGCCACACAAGTACAAACTTTAAATCTTTATACACTATGAGCAGAGATGTAAAATCCACCACACTTGATGGTATCAACAATGGACTCGAAAGAGGCATTAACCGTCTGCGCGGACAATTGCAGAACGAAATCAGAAACACAGAACAGAGAGTCCTCAACCAAGCCGACCAGAACGCTCGCTGGATGATTGAAGACGCAAGACGCGGGCTCTATGAGAATATCGAAGCACTCGAAGCCAATCTCGACAGTCGCATCGATGACGTACAGCGTAGCCTTGGCGCAAAAATCGACCAGAATGCACGCAACATGCGCAAGAGCCTCAGAGACCTCGACCAGAAACACACACAGGCACTCCGCAACCTCCGCGACGAAATCTACGAAGCACTCGATAAACAAAGTGAGGCCATGGAAGAGATGCAGGACGAGATTGAATCGCTCGCTGATGGGCTGAACACGCTCAACAACAATCTCAACCAACTCGAGAAGAATGTGAACCAGCGTTTCCAAAACCAACAGCAGCAAATCAACACCATCAATGCCAACGTCAAGAACCTCTACGACATCCGCCAGCAGGACGAGAACAATAAACTGCTTGCCGCAGGAGAGGCACTGGCTCTTTTGGAAACCATACGACAGCGCACACCTGTGGCTCGATTCGCGCCCCAAAGCATGCAAGACAAGGTGGCCCTTTTGGAGCAGCGCCTTCGCAGCATCAAGAAGAACCCTGGAGCGTGCTCTATTACCGATGCCAACAACCTTGTCGATGAAGCGCTCGTCATGGAGGCCGAAGCGGTACGCCAACACCTGAAATGGCAGGCCAAGCACAAGCTGGCTAAAACCATGGCCGATGCCTTGTTGAGACTCATGCAGGAGAACATGAAACTCAAGGTCAACAGCATCTATGACGAAAGCCAGACCGAGGAACTGCAGGCCGACTACTGGACCCACGGCAAGTACAGCCAGTTGGAACAACAAATCAAGGAGGTCCAGAAGCGTATCGACAGCGGACAGCCCGATATGGCCGAACTCGACCAACTGATTGCCAAACTCAACCAAATGAAGAGTCAGGCAGACCAACTGCGTGAGGAAGCGGTTAACCTCGGCATCCTGAGCGAGTGCCGAGTGGCTGTCTCCAACGATATCCTCAATACCATGCTTGAGCAGGGATGGGAATTGAAGGATGACCCTGGATTCATGGGAGGAGAGGAGGATGACGACTGCCGGGAAGGCACATACGCCGTGCTTGAGCGTAAGGTCACAGGTGAGCAACTCTCCATACTCATTATGCCTGAAGAACAGAACGGAACAACGGTCAACAAAATCATCTTCCATCGCAACGATGACCGTGTCGAGGCAGAAGGAGCATTCCAGACCCGCATGGAACAAATCAAGCGCGAGATTGAGAAGAGCGGACATAAGCTCGGTAGTATCAAGGCGCCTGCTTGTGGTGGTGACGGCAAGATACCGCAGCTGAAAGACCCGCAGAAACTACGCCGCAAAGGAGCCGCTAAAGACGTGGACAAAGCCGTCAACAGGAGGGGATAAAACTCAATCAAACGATTATTCGATTATACGTTTATCCGATTAAACGAATAAACAAAAAAAACGAAAAAAGTAAACCTCATGATTACACAGCGAATAGATGCCCTCGACATCAACCATCGAGGACTCTTCACGGCCATCTACGGCGTGAACAGAACAGATGAGGTCTATGTCACTGCAGACTTGCGTGTCAACAACCTCTATGAGGCGCTCTACCTCTATCTCAGGCAGGAGGGATACATCACTGTGTTCTATGATGACAAGGCTTTCTCTTTTGAGCAGCAACAACTCATCGATTTCTTCGGATTCAACGCACCACAGCAGAACACTCCTGCTGTGCCCCGGCGCAGGGACTTCTTCGCAGGAAAGGGTCCTATGGCCAAGAGCCGTGATGTGAACCGTCAGGTTAATATCGCTAATGGAAACAACATGGCGGGCACTGGAAATGACAATGCCACTCGCCATCCCTCCATACAAGTAATCAGCAACAGCCTCGGCAGGGTCTATACGGTCACTCAGAGTGTTGGATTCTTCAGCTCGGTCAACGGTATGGTCGAACGTGACGCGCAGCGAAAGGTCGCGGTGGTCTTTGTCAATCCTAACACACTCCAATATGATGAGGACGAACAGAAGATGTATGAGAACCAGCTCAGCAACATCAGGGCCAACTACATCAGACGGAATATCGGACTCAAGATCATCGCACTCTACGATTTCAAGTCCAACGAGGCCTTTGCTGAGGAACTGAAGAACGGAAGCGACAAGTTCCTCTTCAGGCCGCCCTTCAAGGACCTCATGCTCGAGGACCTCACACCCACTACCGACAAAGAGGGAAACACAAAGAAACAAGTCCTCAAGACGGTCTTCTTTATGGCAGATCCCGAACGTGACGAAATTGCCAATATGCTGAACCGAAGAAGAATCACAGAGGGACTGCCCCATATCTTTGGAAACGTTCCCTGGAATCATATAGTGCTGAGGATGTGGCAGGGCATAAGTACCGACAAGAAACACAAAGACGCCACAACCTTGCGTTTGATGCGTGATTTCATCACCTTGCCTATAGAAGACTTAGACCGAATCATCAATAACATGGATACCGTCAAAGCCATCGATAAACTCAATGCCATGCAGGGCATTGACAATATCAGGAAACAGTTCGATGAATACAGAAAAGCGCTCAAGGCTCACCGCGCAGGAGCGGGTGGAGGACGATTCCGTCCACACATGGCGCTCATGGGAAGCCCCGGAACTGGTAAGTCGACTGTCGCACGTCTCTTTGGCGACATTCTTCGTGAGGACGGACTCCTCCCCAAAGGACATTTCGTCAAGGTGGATGTCAGCGAACTCATCGGAGAGTATATCGGAAGCACAAGGCCGAAAACAAGAGCTGTCTGTGAGCGAGCCCGTGGCGGTGTCCTCTTCATCGACGAAGCCTACGGACTGATGTCGGGCGACAACGACCACGGCGACGTCAACTATGGGTCAGAGGCCATCGAGGTCCTCATCCAGTTCATGGAAGACAACGACGACTCCCTCGTCATTCTCGCTGGATATACTGATGAAATCATGCATCTGATCAATGAGGGCAACAAGGGATTCCGACGCAGGTTCAACAATCTGGGATTTTTCTATTTCCATGACTACAAACCAGACGTGCTCTTCAATATCTCCATGAAGATGATTAACGTGCCTACTACCGAGGATTTCCGCACTGCGCTTAAGAACATCATCAAGTTCAAGTATGCATACCGGACCAAGAAGTTCGGTAATGTGGGCGATATGGAGAACCTTGTCAACAACATCGTGGGAACCTACCGCAACAGCGGAGACACGCAGCCGCTCGATGTGCGTCACCTGCCAGATAAACTGCGCATGCTCATCGACCCGTCTATGCTCAATCAAAAGGCAATCTTCGGCGACCTTAATGCGCTGGTGGGACAGCAAGGCGTGAAAGAAGTGGTGAAGAACCTCTTCAACAAATGCCTCGCCGAAAGGAACAAATTGAGGCTCATTGATGACTTTGAGCCAGAAATGCCCAAACTCAACTTCGTTTTCAGCGGTAATCCCGGAACTGGAAAAACCACCATCGCCCGTATCATGGGAGAGGTTCTGCAGAAACTGGGCGTGTTGCAGAGCGAGGATGCCAACGTGATGACGGAAATCGCCGGTAATGACTTGCTCACAGCGACTCCTGAACAAGTGAAGAAACTATTTGAGGACAACATTGGAAAGGTGCTCTTCATCGACGAGGCTTACATGCTCACTCAAAGCCCGAGAGTGCTGGCCGATATCGTCGGTAATATTACCAATAGGGACTACGAGAACAAACTGTGCATCATCATGGCAGGTTACACCAATGAGATGCAGCAGATGATGAGTGTCAATCCCGGTATGTCACGCCGTATGAGCAGCGTCATTAACTTCACCGATTATACCAACGAGGAATTGTGGGAGATTCTTCTGCGAATGGCCAATAACCCCAAGACACAAGTAAGAATGGATTCCAACACCTGCAAGAATCCAGCTGTTCGATATTTCGCGTCCCTTGTCAGAGACCGCAATTTCGGAAATGCTGGTGTGGTGGGAACATTGATGGCCATTCTCAAAGACCATCGAGACGAACGCTACAACAATGCACCCCCCGAACTGCAGGCCAACACAGATTTCGCCATGCGCATCATCCCAGAAGACTTTCCACAAGTGGATGACGCTGACGATTCGTCTCCAGACAATGGACAAGGAATTGGCGGACAGAATATCTTCGACCATCCAGCATACTACAGCGGACAGATTGACTGTGCTGGAGAAGATGCGGACGCTTACGTGGCCAACGGCAACGACCTTTATGCCTCTGTCGGACTTATTGAATCGCGTAGTGGTTCGGGAACGGCTTTCATTATCTCAATCAAGAACAGATATGTGCTCACGGCAAGCCATGTGGTGGAAGGAGAGAACGCTTTCACTTTCACGCTCAACATGAGAGGAACGAAAATGGCCACTCAGGCAACATTGCTTTGGAATAACCCACAGCATGACTTCGCCATCCTCCAACTCAATAGCCTGCCCGACGGAGCAAAATGCTTCGACTTCGATCTTGATACGCCGCGCGAACCGTCCACATACATTCAAATTGCAGGTTTCCCCATGGGCACCCAGGTGTCCGACAGCATGCTGCTTACACAAGGTGTCATCAGTAATACAGAGAACGGCTGTCGAATCACCAACATTCACGGCGTCTCACGTACTTTCGATGCTATCCGTACCCAGGCGGGTGCCACACATGGTTCCTCGGGGGGACCGGTGATGCTTGCCAACAACTGGAAAGTGATAGGAATACTGCATGGCGGCATGAACGAGGACGGATTCTCGATGAATATCGTCAGCGACATCCGACAACTCTTCAACGACAACACACTTAGCATCAGAATATAAGTTCCTGCGGTTTATCGCAGAACTATTAACAGCAATTACTGCTCGAAATCAACAATTTTTTTTCTCGTACCTACAACAATGAAACACGCTACGGAATAATTGATAAAAGGTTTGAAGTTCTCGGTTTAATTGATTAACTTTGTCAGGTATTATTTTGACTGAAGTTGAACCTATGATTTAAAGATGGGTATGAAGACAGAAATCAATAAATATGGCAAGATACCTCAGGAAATCCTAGACAAAAAACTACTGATAGGCGCAGAAGGTATATCCGTCAGAATTCTGATGGACGATACTCAGGATGTGTGGATACCCCTCGACGAGACGTCTTTATCTGCCCCTCTTTTCGCGGGAGAAAAATGGACATGGCGTGACTTCCTTGGCCAACATCCCACACCCGATTTCTTCTTGGGCAACTCGCTCGTCAAGAGAATCGTGTTGACGGTGAAGGCCGATGGCAATCAAATCCTCGTAACCGCTCCAGGTTGTTCAACAATCATCCTGAATGGTGAGGAGAAAACAGAGAATCCGACTCAGTCCATTGCTAATCAACCCAAACAGAAGTTCATATACTTCAGGGGTGTGAAAGTGAATCTCTTTGGAAAAGAGGAAATGGAAAAGAAAACCGAACAGGAACTCGTCAGACAACGGCAGTTTTTGATGCACCAACTCGATTTCAATGTGATTGCCACCGATACCAATATATGGATAGCGGAAGAAGACAACAACGGAAAGAAACAAATGAAATACAAGCACATGTTGTTGTTTCTCGGTCAAACTCAAAGAGAAAAGGCCATTAAACCCGGCGATGACTACACCTTCAATGATTATCGTTTTGAGATGCACAATGCTGTCTATTCTGAAATCAACAGTTTCAGTAAAGACATGGATGATGCGAGACAGCCTATGGCATGGAGCGCTAAGTGCCTGATTAGTGATATGTGCAAAAAAGAGGGGAAACAACTCAAGGCAAGGCTTGAATTGGTGGTCGAAGAAGCCGAAGACGACACGAATAAGATATATGCCGACAAATGGATTCGACAGTACAGCAAGAATATCATGATTGAGGAAAGATTGCGGTTGTTGGTCATCACCAATGACAGAGACTTGCAAATCAGGGTCAATAATGACTGCAACCGCGATTGGACAGATTACAACAAGAAACCTGAAAACAAGGATAAAAGAATCAGACATGATTTGATACCTGTAACAGAAAGAGGTGACATCATCATGACTATCACCGATCAGATACAAATGATTGACAGAGTGCTGCAAGAGCGCTGTCATAGTATCGACAATAGAAAGAATTCAGAAAAACGAACTTACTAAACACACAACTATATGGCTACTACAATATGCCCAGTCTGCAATCAGGCAACGAACACCACCTTTTGCAATCATTGTGGATTTGAGATTCATATCCTGCCAACAACAGTCAGCCCTGAAGTAAAGGCGTACGAAGAGAAACGTATAGCGAAGTACAAGGAGAATCTGACCAAGCTGAAAGAAGAACAGGAGGCTCATGAAAGCACCAAGAGAGAACTGGAGAAAATGCGGGCCGAGAAAACAGCAGCAGCTTCTTCTGAACCGTCGACTACTGTTGAACTGATACCGTTTCCTGCGGAGCTCGTTATTGCAGATAAATGCCCCGTCTGTGAGTCGGAAATGACAGAGGTGCAAACCTATTGTGAGCATTGCGGATGGACCAGAATCATCTATCCACAGGTGGTGCCTCCAGCCATTGTCAGAATGGAGGAGGAAAGGCTTTCCAAAATGAAGGAGGCGTATCAGAAACGTTTGGATAAGGAACGTCAGCAGACCGCCGACACCAAATCCCTGAACGAGGAAATCCGTCGCCAGAAACAACTTGTCGCAGATGCCCAGAACAAAAACAAGGAACTGACAGAAAGCAACGAGAAACTATTTGACGAACTCTTTGCGACTAAAGGTGAACTCAGCATTGTCAAAGGGAAACTTGACATCACCAATGGGAAACTTGATGCCGCAAATAAAAAAATCACCGACGTGGAGAGTGAGAGGGACGTTGCCAATGAGAAACTCTTGAAAGAGACCACCGAACACACCAAGACAAAAGGTTTACTCGAGGCTGAGCAAAAAGCACATGCCGCCACAAGAAAAGAACTGGAGGAACTCCGCGCCAAAGCAAAAACCAACCCTCCAGTTCAACCCACACCGCCCGTCAAACCCAATACCCCCACTAAACCCAAAGGAAAAAAGAGAGGCGATGCCATTTTCAACCTCAATGGCAAAACCATTCGCGTTCCTCTCTATGAAGGTGAAAATGAACTCTCTGCTCCACAAGGCATGAACTGCGGAGTGAGCGGAAACCTCTTCCAGGTGAAGGTGGATGCAACAGGAACTCGCATTTACGACACCTGTGGAAAGACACGACGCGCCAACGGACTTGAAATCGGCCCCAAGGGCAAGGAAATCTATTCGGGCGATGTGTTTGCCATCGGAAGCATGAAAGTGGCTTTTGAAATGGAAGAGATAGACCTCGACAACCTTCTGATTTGAACGATTTTACAAACTCTTAAAAAAACATACTATCATGAGCGAAGTAGTAAAAAGAGAACCATTACGTTGGGGATCAGACCAACCTGGACATATCGTCTTTCTCGTTGACCTCTCTGGGTCAATGGTCGACAAAATCGACTACGTCATCAATGCGCTACAGAAGACATGCCAAAGCATTCTCACCCGGTGCATAGGAGGAGGACAGGTCAAGAACAGAGTGAGTGTCGCTATCTATGGCTACAATTACCATATCGTAGAATTGCTCAAATGCGATGCCCAGGGATTAGCCAGAGCCTTAAAGGATGCTAAAAGGGAAAACAGACCGCTCTTCGACAAGAACGCAGAGGCCAAACCTGAGTACCAGACGTGCATGAAGATGGGTTTCGAAAAGGCCAAACAGGATGTCGACCAATGGATTGCTGGACAAAAAGCTAATGGAAAAACGGCTATTCCTGCTCCCATTGTCATCAATATCACCGACGGACAACCCTACGAGGGGGATGATGTACCACAGGATGAGGTGTTCAGGCAGACTCTTCAGGCTGCCAGGGACTTGATGAATGTCATGACCATGGATGGAAATGTGCGAATCTTCAATGTGCATTACGACCCGGAGACATCCGACCCGACGCTTCGTTTCCCGACATCGCAACCCACACTTAATGAGAATATGGCATTCCTCTATCAAGCTAGTTCACCCATGTCTGACGAGCTCGTCTTGTCAGCCCAGTCCTATGGATTTCCTGAGGCAGTCAGTGGGTCGAGGTGCATGATGTCGAACGAGAAGGATGCCAGCAAGTTGGCCAGCTTTATTGAATGGGGATCATCAAAATAGACGGCAGAGGATATGAGCGTGCAAGTCAAATCGTTCATCACCCACAAGAGGGGAGAGACCGACAATGACATCCAGGATAGTATCGACTACGACTTGGCACGGGGTCGATTCGCACTCAGCGATGGAGTCACCAACTCCTTCCTGCCTGATGTGCTGTCCAAAATGCTCACCCAGGCTTTTGTGAATGACGAGGACAACGCTTCTTTTCCACCCGACTATCTGCCCCAACGTTTCAAGGAGCAGCGCGACCAATATATGGACGCGCTCGACGAGGATGCACGGATGCTACAAGAGATGGTGGAGGAGGAATTTCACATCGCGGCGGCCACCTTCGTCGGATTGACCCTGAAGGATAACGTCTTCTCATGGCAAGTGTTGGGTGACTCATGTCTCTTCATCTTGCCTGAGGACGGACACTTGCGGTGTTTTTGTAGCATGCCTGTCAACATCTCACCCGAATGGAAACTGAAAGTCGATTTCGGCAACCGTCCCCGTCAAATCCATTCTGATGGAGTGGTTGTCGGCGAATGGACCAACGGGAAAAGAACCATCTTAAAAGGATGGGTTGTCTTGGCAAGCGACGCTTTGTCCGATTGGCTTATCAAACAACACAATTTGGGGAACAATCCCATCGACACCCTTTGGAATCTCAACGACAACAGTGATTTTGAGAACTATGTCGAACAGGAATACCAAACTCAACGACTGAAAAGCGACGACGAAAGCGTCATCATCATCAAAATCGATGAAGAAGCTGGCTCATCTGCAAATTCAGAATCTCCAGTAGTATCTGAACCCACCAATTCGTCTGAACCCACAGAATCCTCCAAATTGCCCGATTCGTCGAATTATGACTCGGTTTACTTCGACTACTATGACGATTTCGATTACTTTGACTATTCTGACTACGCCATTTAAATCTGCTCTCCCTTATGAATTTAGTCATCGAAATACCCGACGCCCTGGAGGCGAGTGTAGCCAATGTGCTGATTCCAAGTCTGAAAGGCTATACATACGTCAGCGCCACAAACCCTGATGCCTACTATTCATTTGAGATGGACTCGGGGGCCTTCTGCCAGACATTCCCGATGCACCGCACAGGAGTGAAGTCGAAGAAATGCCTTCGTCTATGGGTCAATGACGAGGCACGTAAGAGAAATCTCACGCATATCAAGAATGTATCGGGCTATTTCAACCTGCATAAGGTGGATTATGTAGTGAAGTACGAGTATGTGGAAAAAGCCTTCCGCCTGAATGACGGAACGGTCATACCTGGGGTCGTCATGGACTGGATAGAGGGTGATACCCTCATCAAGTATGTGAAGAAGAACTACAAAAACGCGTCTGTCATGAGGCAACTGGCCAAGGATTTCCGTGAGATGGTCGATTACCTCAACCGCAACGGCATGGCGCACGGAGACCTTTCTGGTGACAATATTATTGTGACACCGCAACGCCGGCTTTATCTCATCGATTACGACTCCTTCTATGTCAAAGGACAACCTGCCAACATTCCGCAACCCACATCGGGAATAGTGGCATTCCAACACCCTGCTCGAAGAAGCAACAGATACCTCAACACCTACATGGACTATTTCTCACAGCAGGTCATCTATCTCTCCTTGATTGCCATTGCGGAGAAGCCATCACTCTTCAAAGAGGACAGCGATAAAGGGCTTGTATTCCAGGATGCGGATTTACTCTCTGAGGAGGCATTGAAATCGTCAAGGGCATTCATCTATATGGCGACCATCAAGAACAAAGAGGTACAGGACAGGTTGAAAGACCTCAAGGAGGACATCGGAAAACCCTTCGACAAAGTACGCTCACTCACCGCCATATACGACTGGGAAAAAGAACTGGCCAGAAGGGAAGAAGAGAGACGGAATCGTGAGAAACCACGAGTGGATGAAATAATCTATCCGAAAAAAGACGAGGAACCGAGACGTGTGGTGAAGACTCTTGCATCATACTGTGGCATTTGTGGCTATCAGTTCCCCATTGCTACAAACCAAGCTTATTACTGCCCGATGTGTGGCACGCAGCGTAGAACTTTGGAACAAAACCAATTACCTCCTTGGATGTCGGATCAGTCGCCATACCAAGGTGGCAAAAAATAGGAATATACGATGACGAAGATTTGCAAATCGTGTCAATACCGCAACATAGACGCACATCATTATTGCGTCAAGTGTGGAAAGCCTTTGGAGAGGGGGGTGGCCCTTCTTCCAAGGAAGTATGTGGTGATATCAGAGGACGAATACAAGAAACTAAAAGGGCAACAGGCCGCGCTTGAGGTTTTGCAGCGTTCACATAGTGCATTGCAAACTTCCTATAATGCCCTCAAGAACAAAACCAATAATTCCCGAAACAGAGGAAACGACAGTTCAACTTCCTCGAGAATATGGGGATGGCTAAAAGATTTCTGGGAGGAATGGGGAATCGGTATCTTTTACTTAGCCGCTCTCGGAATGTTCATCTGGGGTATTGTATCGTTGGTCAAGTCATGTGAGTCGGACAGTAACGACTACTTTGTGAAAATCGTGCAGGACGAGAACACTGGCAAATACGGCTTATATAATGAACAGACAGAACAGCAGGTGCTGGCATGCGACTACGATACCATCATCCATAACTACGCGTCGAATTTCAATTTCTTCTATTTAATGAAAAACAGCCTGTGGGGGGTCACCGACAGCCTTGGACAAGTTACTGTCGATTGCACTCTTGATTCGGTGCGTGCATCAAGCAAGAGGGAGGATTTCGTGCTCATCTCATACTCAGAGGATAAGAAAGGCGTGCTGTCTAATTACGGACAGGTTATCCTTCCTTGCGAGTTTGCCTCAGTATTATGGGAGTACAAGCCTGGAGAGTGGGTTAGCAATGAAGAACCTGCTAATTATGTTGGAAATATCATCCCAGTCAAAAAAACAGTCAATAGCCAATGGGAACTCTTCAACCGCAATGGTGAACGCATAACCTCTAACCAGTATTTCATCGTTCGACAGACATGCCATCCCGAACTCGTTAAGGTCAGCAAGAAAGCGGCTCCCTACAAATATGGCTTGGTTAATTCGGAGGGAAAGGAGGTCCTGCCTTGCTCATACAGCCATATCTATAATTTCTTCGACGACCGCTCTTGGATAAGAGAGGGAAGACCAAGAACCTCTGTCGCCGACAATGGAGTTGACGATAAATGGATGTGTATCAATCCCCAGGGAAAGATTGTGTTCGAACTTTCAGGCAATTATACAGTGAATCGTTTCAGCCATGGTCTGGCTGCTATTGTAAATAGACCTGAATACTTACAAGAAGATTTGATAGGTTTCTGTGATGTCAATGGTCACTGGCCGATTCCCATCATGTATAGCTTCAGGAAGACCGAGAATGGCGGCGTGTTTATCCCTACATTCTCCGATGGCCCCGACCCTCGAGCGTGGGTCTCTTACAAAGGCAAGGACGGCTATCTCACTCTTGACGGGAAGTTCCATGAGCAATAGTAAAAGGAGGGGTTCCAATTTGATTCGGAATCCCTCCTTTTGCTATTGTTTGGTTGTGCTTATTTCATTTTCTTCATGGTCTTGTTGCCTTTTCTGACAATATACACACCGCGCTGGGGTTCGCTCTGCAGACGGATGCCTTGTAGCGAGTAAATCTCTGTCGGTGCATCGCTTTTGTCTTCAAAAGATACCGTTTGGATGGCATCGACAATGTTGTAGCCGTAAAGCACCACCTTGTCGGCGCGGAATTCCTGTTCGCCTGCTCCCTCAGCCAGATTGGCTTGGAATCCGAGACAAACATCCTGCGGTTCGCTGAGCGTGAAGAAGATACCATTGAAAGTGCTGCTTGCACCACCGTTGGCAATGTCGAGCCATGCGATAGCCTCTTTCTCTATGGCATCAGTAGCCAAAGGCTCGGATGCGACGAAGAGATAAGCCTTAGAGAGGTTGTATCGTGTCTGGAAGGTATTGCCGAAATAGTAGCGGCCGGCATCAAGATGCACTGTCTGATAGATACGGGCATTGCTCAAGTCACCCTCTTGGCTGTTGCCACGGTCGCCCCAGATGCCAAGCATCAGACAGTCATAGCCCGGATACTTGTCAAGACCTTGTTTGGTGCCATCTCCTCCATTGGGAATGCTGAAGTTTTCTACTGTCCAGAACTCAGGTTTTGCGAATCGTGTTGCAACGTCTTTGTCCTCTCGGCTGAACCCCGATGCCTCGTGCAGTTTCTCCTCTGTGATGTCAACGGCGCTGAGTTTCTCTGGCTCACCACCTGGGTTGCGTCCGTTCTGCAAGAAGTCAGCCAATGCCTCGCTCAAGGTATTGTAGGTCTCGCTGATGGTTTCGTAACCAGCGTCCTCAGTCACAATCTTGGCGGAAGCCACAATTTCAGACAGATGATTATAGGCATCAACAGAGTAATGACCAGTGTTCTCGTTCACTTTCACTTCGCCAATCTGCTCTTCCACAGTGGAGATGAGGGCCGACAACTTGGAGTAGGTGATTTCGCCGTAGTAAAGCAGTTTCACGGCCTTCACGCGGACGTTGTTGGTCTGTGAGTTGGTGAAGTCGGCTTGGAATCCCAGATAAACGGTGGTGGGTTCTTCTAGTGTGAAGTTGATGCCACGAAAAGAACCATCGCGAGGCGCCACGCTCACTTGTTCGTAGGCGATGGACTGGGTCGGGATTTCCTTGGAGTCGAGGATTTTGTCGGATGCGAAGATGTAACTCTCGTCGTTAGGCTCGAATGGAGAATAGGCGGCGCCAAAGTAATAGCGTCCGGCTGGTAGGTCGGCTATCTGATAGAGGCGGGCGTTGCCGATATCGTAGCCATGCTCAGGGAAGGCATTTCTGTTCCACCAAACCTCCAGATGCAGGCAGTCGTAACCTGGGTTGTTGTCAATGCCAGCCTGGTGGTCGAAGCCGAAGTTCTCCACTGTCCAGTAAAGGGTCTCGCCAAAACGACCACCATCCTGGGTCTCTTCAGTGCGGGCGAAATTCTCCGACTCATGAAAGGTTTGGATGGTAATGTCCTCGAAGTTGGACCCGATAGGTGAGCCACCCACGTTCTTCCCGTTCTTGAGAAAGTTTTCCAAGGCTTCTGCCAGAGCATCGTATGCTGCACTGATTTCCTCGTCGCTCGTGGCGCTTACTTGCTCTTCGGCATTCTCGATGGCCATCTGAAGTACGTTGGCTGCATCGCGTCGGTAAAAACCGGTATTGTTGTTGATTTTCGATTCCTCAAGGGTCTGCCATGCACGTTGGATGAGGTTGAAAAGAGCGTCGTTGTTCACCATGCCGTAGTTCAGCAGTTTCACTTCTTTCACGCGGATTTCCTGCTCGGTAGCCCCCTCGGCCAAGTCTGCCTGCCAGCCCAGCACCACGTCTTGCTCCTCGTTGATGAAGAAGTTGATGCCAAACCATTCGCCTTTTGATGCGGCATTCGTGTGGGCGAAGGCGATGCTGTTTTCTTCCACGGCTTGTGTGGAGAGTGTGGTGTTGGCGGCAAAGATATAGTTCGATTCCGAGATGTTGTGGTGGGTCTCGAACACCATGCCGAAATAATAGGTGCCTGGTTCAAGGTGAACAGTGCGGTAGATGCGTGTGTTGGTGATGTCGCTCTCAATGGGTTGCACCTCCTCGCTCAACCAGCGGCCAAGCATGATGGTGTTGTATCCAGGGTAGGAGTCAATGCCGTTCTTGGTGTCCCCGTTGGTCATACTGATGCCGTAGTTCTCTACTGTCCAGTTTTCTGGGGTGCCAAAGCGCTTGCCCATGGTGGATGCTGTGAAATTGCTGGCTTCTACTAACTGAAGTGTGGTGATGTCGGCTTCGTATCCTTCTGCTGGGGCACCTGGTTGGTTGCGCCCTTCGGTGAGCAGTTTTTTGTATGCCTCGTTGAGGGAAGCAAGGATGATTTTCTGGTTTGCTTCGGTGTCGTTGACATGGGTTCGCGCTTCGGTGAGTGCTTGGGCGAAAGCGTCTAATCCTTTCTTGTTCATCTTACCCGTATTATTGCTGGTCTGAGGAGTTAACTCGGCTAAACGGGCCTCGTATCCCTCAATCACTTCTTGGAGAGTGGCAGGAGTGTCGGTTCCCGGCTCGAAGGTGATTTGGAACACTGGTGAGATGTCGTTGGGGTGAGTGGAAGGTAAAGTGACGGTCACACCATCAATGCCTTCGCTGTATTCCACGTCACCATAACCCAGCAACTGAAGGCTTTTCACCTTGCCACTGTAGTATTCAGAACTCTTGCCCAGGCTCTGGAAGGTAAATGACTTGCCTGAAGGCCAGCGCATGATGGTGGCGAAGAGTGTGTCGTTGCGCTGCACGTAGCGGACATCTTTCGACGAGTAATTATTACCTTCATTGAAACCTTGGGCACTCAGAGGATTTGAAGCGTCGGCCAATGGCCCCTCTCCGAAGGTCTTCCACGGACGGGTTCCGTAGATGCTGAACGAGTTGATGTCCATCCAAGCCTTGATATCTGCGAGGATTTTCTGCTCCTTGTCGTCGATGGTACCATCGCTCTTTACGGGAATGGACAACAGGAGGTTGCCGTTCTTCGACACGATATCCACAAGCATGCACACCACCTGTTGGGCGCTCTTGTAACCACCACGATTATAAACATTCACGTCGTAATGCCATGAACCGATACAAGTGCAGGTCTGCCAGTATTCGTCCTGAATCCTGTCGGGTACACCGCGCTCCACGTCCCACATCATGTGTTTCTTCTGAGCGCTGTTGAGTACCTTACCTGTAACAACCACCTGGGCTGTACCTCCGTTCTTGGCGGCGCTGGCGTTGTAGTAGTGGGTGAGGATGTTCTTGCCAATCTGGTCGTCACAGCCATAGAAAGGTAGGGCTGTGTCATCGAAGTAAATCATGTCGGGCGCATAGTCGTTGATGAGTTCCAGCACGCGGTTCTGGAATTTCTTCTTATAAGTCTCGGAAGGCAAACTGGCGCCATTGCCCCAATCCCATTGACTGTGAATGGTACCAGAGTCCATCCATCCACGGCTGTGCTCATGATTCTGGGCGTAGAGTTCTTGTGGGTCTAGGCCTTCCCACCACTTGCCAACACCATCGGCCTTTGTCAGGTTGCCGTCGTATGCCTGTGAGGGTTCAAGCCAAGTCCAGGCATGTGAGGCGTGAATACTCACACCAAGCGGAAGCCCTGCTTTCTTGCAGGCGTCGCTCCAACCCTTTATGATGTCTTTCTTCGGACCCACATTCACAGAGTTCCATTCCTGATAGGGGGAGTTCCAAAGGTCGAAGTTATCGTGGTGGTTGCCAAGTGCCATGAAGTAGCGGGCACCTACGCTTTTGTAGAGGTTAACCAACGACTCAGGGTTCCAGTTCTGGGCTTTCCAGTCGTTGCAGAGTTCTTTCAGACCAAACTCAGCAGGGTCGCCGAAGTGGTCCCAATGCCATTTGTTCTGTCCGCTGCCGTCATAGTACATGAAACGGGCATACCAGTCTCCGTCTTCAGCGTGACATTGTGGTCCCCAATGAGCCCAAATGCCGAACTTGGCGTCCTTGAACCATTCGGGACACTCCCATGCGTCCAACGATTGCCAGTCAGCAGTGAACGGACCGGTCTCGACGGCAACATCATTTTGCTGGGCTGTAGCATTTAGTGCTATAGCCAACATCCATCCAAATAGTGATAATTTTCTCATAAAATAAAGGAAATATTAGTTAGTTGGTTTATTGTTCATTCATCCTTCCAACAAGTGTTGATTTGCTATACGGATGTGTTTGATATCCTGCTTGAAACGCTTTTCTTTTGTTCTCAATGCAAAGTAACAATAGAAAGAAGATAGCTTTATTTGTCATTTTTATACAATAATAGGACAAAATTGTGATATTATTTTTTTAATGTAATAAATAAGGTGTATCTTTGTAACCCAATCAAAAACTACTCCTTTTTATGCAAATACCTATTGAAGCTCTCAATTTGCTGATGCTCAACGTGGGCTACGCAAATCATAATGCAGACTGGAATTGGAAAAATGTCTATTCACCTTTCACCCGTATTTATTACGTTACAGAAGGTAGGGCATGGCTTCATCTGCCAGATGCCACCTTTGAACTTCGTCCTCGACATCTTTACATCATACCTGCATATACGATGCACGATTATGAATGTACAGATTTTTTTTGCCACTATTATTTGCATGTTTATGAGGCTTATAGAGCTGAGACTAATGCTTTTGAGTTCTATAACTTCCCCACAGAAGTGGAGGGTGCGGATGTGGACCGTTTGTTGTTCGAGATGATGTGCCATTTGCATCCCGAGGCTCAACTGCCGGCAAGCGACCCTATGTCATACGATAATCAATCATCATTCTCAGGCTATGTGAAACGCTATAACGACATGCCGCTCTACGACAAGATGAGATTGCGCGGAGCAACACTCACCCTTTTTTCACGATTTCTTGAGCATGCCACTCCAAGGGTGTGGACCAGTAATGAGCGTATGCAGAAGGTGTTGACGTATATCAACAATCATTTATATAACGATATTGACATAGATGAACTCGCGGAAGTGGCATGTGTCACCAAACCCTATCTTATTCGTCTCTTCAAGCAGGATTTCGGCACATCCCCTCTCAAGTATATCAATAAGAAAAAAGTCGAGAGGGCGCAACTACTGCTTATTACGGAGGATATGCCCGTGAAGGATGTGGCATACGCGCTTGGATTCAATGATTATTCCTATTTCATCAGAATGTTTAAGAAAACCACCGGAAAAACGCCGCAGGTTTATCGCGACACGATGCGATAGTCAATTCTGTCCTATTCTCTTTTCTTATTATCCGATACGTTAAAAGGACTTTTCTCTATTTTTGCAGAACGAAATAAATACAAAAGATTATGCGATACACAGAACTTGGACATACAGGCATGAGCCTTTCTTCATTGGCTTTCGGGGCTTCATCGCTCGGAAGCGTGTTTCATGAAACGAAGGAAAAGGAAAGCATCGAGGCCGTCGAGGCGGCTATCGAGGGCGGTATCAACTTCATCGATGTGAGCCCTTATTACGGACACTACAAGGCGGAGACCGTGCTCGGAAAAGCTCTTAA
>JAEEGF010624896.1_pt1 | contig 24682 bp, 22 predicted proteins | sample 9134171 | NCBI WGS metagenome assembly JAEEGF01 (sample SAMN16246542, study PRJNA631951) | gut metagenome | biome: gut microbiome; feature: rumen; material: AP-attached | host: Bos | place: Iran: Karaj | collected 2018-10 | reverse complement strand
ATAAGAGCCTTCTCTTGGATTAACTTTTCTGTCTTTAATAACATCAAAGACATTATCCAAAACTTTCTGAGGGTTCTTTTCAGTATAATCAATGCTTGCTATTTCATTGAAGAAGCATGAATATTTACCGGTGTGACATGCAGCCCCAATTTGTTTAACCTTTGCCAAAATTGTGTCCAGGTCGCAATCAGCATAGAGCGATTTGACAAATTGGTAATGAGAGCTTGTTTCACCTTTAACCCACAGGTTATTTCTGCTACGACTAAAATAAGTCATCTTTCCTGTTTCGAGAGTTTTATTATAAGCCTCTTCGTTCATATATGCCAGCATAAGAACCTGATCAGTTTTATAATCCTGAACAATAACCGGAACCATTCCATCAGAATTCTTTTTAAGCTCATCCCATGCAAACTGCGGTTTAAGTGTAAAAAGCTTTAAATCATTATCCTTAAGAGCAGCCACAAATACCTTACTCTTATCAGCAAACTCATCAATCACATAGGTAATCGGAAAATCAATGTCAGATTTAAAAAGGTCCTGTTCATTTTTGGGGAAATAAACAAGTTCTGATGTATATTTTGTAATCAGTTCTTTGTTTGCATCCAGTACATCCTCTGAATCAAAAAGAACTAACATTTTATTTTTACCGAACTTCTCTGATACTTCTTTGGTAACTTCAATATTCTGAGGAAGCGAATAATTCAATGCAACCTTCGCACATCCAGCATAAAGAAGCTTTTTAACGTCTTCCATTCGCTTGATATTTCCGGTTCCGATTACGGATGAATCAGCTTTTTTGCATATTTCTTTTACAATATCAAGAGCCTGTTCATGGGCAGCATCATCCTGTCCTTCAGACAGGTCGTATACAAATAAGTCATTCACTCCCAGATTATTGAATTTTTCAACCAATTCCAAAGGATTATCACACAAAACAGACATATTATCTGAGCTTTTTACAGCTTTACCATTATATAGATATATTCCCGGAATTATTTTACGTATATTTGACATCTTAAAGAGCTCCTTTTGTGCTTAGAACATCTGTTATTCTTGAATCTACTGTCGTTGCCATATCCAAAGACTTTGCAAAGGCCTTAAACATTGCTTCAATCTTGTGATGATCATTGCTTCCGGTAAGCACTCTTAAATGAATATTCATCATTGCAGAATATGATATTGCATAAAAGAACTCACTAACAAGCTGAGTGTCAAAGTCTCCAACCATGGGTGCTGTGAATTCAGCATCCATAACAAAATAAGGTCTTCCGCATAAGTCAATTGCACTCAATACCAATGATTCATCCATAGGAAGAATCTCATTGCCATAGCGCCTTATACCTTTTTTATCTCCGATTGCCTCCAAAATAGCCTTACCAAGAACAATGCCGGTATCTTCAACAGTATGATGGCCATCCACATTAAGATCGCCATTTACCTCTACTTCAAGATCAAACAATCCGTGTTTGGCAAAGGCTTCAAGCATGTGGTCAAAGAAACCAATCCCGGTATTTATGACACTCTTGCCACTTCCATCAATATTTAGCTTAACACTGATTTTAGTTTCATTTGTATTTCTCGTAACGGTTGCAATTCTATCACCCATAATTTGTGTCTCCCTGCATTTATGTCAACTAAATATTGGTACTAAAAAATGTAAGCGCTTCAAATCCTGCAGTTTATAGATATTTTAGAAAGTTTACTTGCAAAAAACACACAATTCAAGCACATTACAAATGTTATCGTATTTACAAACTAATATGGTCAATATAATATCAATTATTTTCATTCAAATCTCACAGCTATTGAATTAGCGTGCGCTGTAAGCCCTTCTTCTTTTGCAAAAAGTTCAATATCGCTGTGTACTTTTTCAAGTCCTTCTCTTGAATAAGAAATAATACTTGTTTTCTTAAGAAAATCATCAACATTCAAAGGGGAGAAAAATCTCGCTGTTCTGTTAGTAGGCAAAATGTGATTAGGACCTGCAAAGTAATCTCCAAGAGGCTCTGAAGAATATTCGCCAAGGAAAATTGCACCGGCATTCTTAATCTTAGTCATAGTTTCAAATGGATTTTTAGTAATAATCTCAAGGTGTTCTGAAGCTATGGCATTGGCAGCATCAATAGCATCTTCCATATTATCAGCCACAAAAATATAACCGTAATTTTCTAAGGACTTTTTAATTATATCTGAACGAGACAATGTCTTCAAAAACTCTTCAATTTCAGTTGAAACTTTATCCGCAAGTTCTTTTGACGTTGTAATAAGTATACTACTTGCAAGCTCATCGTGCTCTGCCTGAGATAATAAATCTGCGGCAACATATCTAGAGGTTGCTGTCTCATCTGCAAGAACAAGAATTTCGCTTGGACCCGCGATTGAATCAATAGAAACGTGGCCAAAGCAAGCTTTCTTGGCAAGAGCAACAAAAATATTACCGGGACCTGTGATCTTATCAACCTTAGGAACTGATTCTGTACCAAAAGCCATTGCTGCAATAGCCTGTGCACCGCCAACTTTATAGATTTCTGTAACGCCTGCAATATCAGCAGCAACCAGGGTTCCCGCATTAACCTTGCCATCCTTGCCGGGAGGTGTGCACATAACGATTCTCTCAACACCAGCAACCTTAGCAGGAACAACATTCATCAGAACGCTTGATGGATATGCAGCCTTTCCACCCGGAACATATACACCGGAAATCTCAATCGGCAGAATTCTCTGACCTAAAATACTTCCGTCTTCCTTTGTATCAATCCAGCTTAAGCGCTTTTGTTTTTCGTGAAATACACGAATATTCTCTGCGCTTTTTTTCATAACTTCTATGAAATCATCAGAAAGCTCATTATAAGCTTCCTTTATTTCTTCTGCTGTAACCTTTATATTACCTGGATTTATCTCAAATTTATCAAACTTCAAAGTGTATTCAAAAAGAGCCTTATCGCCGTTTTTCCTGACATTTGAAATTATTTCATTAACTGTCTCTTCATATTCTGTATAGCTTCCGGGATTTCTGCCAAGAAGATTACCAAGAAGCTCGTTTTTAGTTTCGGAATTTAATTCAAGTGTACGCATTTCTATCAAAGATTCTCCTTTATATCAGAAATCAGTTTTCGAATTCGATCAGTCTCCATCTGCATGCTTACCTGATTGACAATCATTCTGGCAGATAGAGGGCAAATCTCTTCTAAAACTTCAAGTCCGTTTTCTCTTAGTGTTGAACCGGTTTCTACAATATCAACAATGACATCGCTCAGATTAACGATTGGTCCAAGCTCAACAGAGCCGTTTAGTTTAATAATATCTACAGTCTGGTGTTTCTTGTTAAAAAAGTAGTCCTTCGCAATTTCAGGATATTTGCTTGCAACCCTGATCATTTCCCTGTGTTCCAAAAGCTCTTTTGCCTCATGAGGACCGCAGACACACATTCTGCATTTCCCAAAGCCTAGATCAAGAACCTCATATACCCTGCGCTTTTCTTCAAGGATAGTATCAGCACCGACAATACCGATATCTGCAGCTCCGTACTCAACGTAAGTCGGAACATCCGGTCCTTTTGCCAAAAAGAACTTTAGCTTCAGTTCTTCATTTGTAAATATCAGCTTTCTTGTTTTTTTATCTAAAATCTCGTCGCACTCAATTCCGCATTTGTTCAGAAGTTCCATTGTCTGCTCGACTAATCTGCCCTTACCAAGTGCAAATGTAAGATATCTCATTTCACCCCTCCGTTCGTTTAGCCATAAGGCAAACTCTCAAATTTTTTTCTCTAAGAGCCTTAACCTCATTAAGAGCTTCTTCAAAATTTGAATCATCATAGTAAACTATTCTGGGCTTATCTTCATGATCAAGAGCAATTCCCTGTCTCTTACATGCAGAAATAAGATTATCTATTTCAATTACAAATCCGATGGCCGGTGCATCTTTTCCAAATTTGCCAAGAAGATTGTCATATCTGCCACCCTTGGCTATAACATCTGAAGCCCCATAGGTATACGCGCTGAAGATTACTCCGGTATAATAGTTGAATTTGCTAAGCACTCCCAGGTCAAAAGAAATATATTTTTGAACACCATAACAGGTTAAAACTTTATATAGCTCTTTTAACCGTTTAACAGCTCTTAAAGATCTTTCATTACATGCAAGATTCTCTGCTTTATCAAGTGCTTCATCAGAGCCGATAAACTCAGACACCTTCAAAATCTGCTCAATATATTTGGAAGGTATCTCTCTTTTGGTCATTATATTCTCTGCGGCAAAGTAATTCTTGCTGGTAATCTGTTCTCTGATTTCAGCTTCAGTCTCATCATCAATTCCTGCTTCATCGCATAATCCCTTATAATAATCAGCGTCACCGACACTGATCTGGAACTCAGTAAGTCCAATAGCTTTCAGACACTCAACCAAAAGAGCTATCATTTCAGCATCAGCATAGATACTGTTTTCATTCATCATTTCTACGCCGATATTATAGTTTTCACGAAGCTTTCCCTGAAGACTTGAGGTATTCATGAAAACATTCCCCTGATAACAAACTCTTACAGTTTCATCCTTCTCAAGCATGACCTTTGAGGCGCATCTTGCAATTGATGGAGTAAAATCAGGACGAAGAACAAGAGTATTTCCCTCTTTATCTATGAATTTGTATAACTCTTTGGCATCTGAGGTATTGATTTCTTCAGCAAACACATCAAAGAACTCAAACGTTGGAGTATCAATGTCCTGATATCCAAAATTTTTCATCTTATTATGGATCTTTTCTATCAGAAGATTTCTATCACTGCATTCATTTCCATAAATGTCTCTTACTCCATCGGGAGTATGCAAAAGATATTTATTCATAATAACTCCTTCACACTTTACTAATGCACAGTGCTAATTTGATAATTCACTAATATATTGAAGAGTTTACCATCTGATAAATAAATCTGTCAAACATTTATTATCGTTCTTCTAAATCTTTCTGTATTGCATCAAGAAAAGGAACCAGTATTCCTGATTCTCCGGGTGTTTTAATTACGTATGCAAGATCAAGCTCATCATGACGAAAGCTCTTTCTTCCGCCATTTTCAGCTCTATCCCAAAATTCTTTAAGTTTTCTGTATGGTAAATAATAGAATTCATTAAGACCGGTAAAATAAATTAAAAAGAAGGCAACACCATCCTGCTTTTCAAAAGCATCCATAAAGGATACCTGATGAGAATGGATGTTTTCCAATGCGAAAGTCGTCCCGGCGCATTCTTTAGCATCAAAGCAAACAGGAATGCCCTGGACAACACCAATATAATCGACAGTACTTTTTTGATCAAAGTACGCCAAAGTAATATGTCTTGTTTCTTTTTCAATATTAATTGGAGTAATAGGAGTAGGTATTTTCTGTATCAGGCAAAGACCAAGCTCCTGATAACGTTCATTGGACCTGTTAATTAATTCCTCTAATGTAGATCCACGAAGCCCTCTTGATTTCCAAGTTGGCATATTACCCCTTTCTGAGAATCTCCTTAAAAATCAAAGGTTCTCCCGCAACAAATACTTTTCCTGAAAGCTGCTCACAACCATCCTTCATTTCCTTTGGAAATTCCAATCTATAGCTGTGAAGAAGCTGATAATTTAATCCCTTATATTTCTTCCCGCCATATTTAACATCACCAATAAGCGGATGACCTATACTTGAAAGATGCGCTCTTATCTGATGTGGCTTGCCTGTTATAAGCTTTACTTCTAAAAGCGTCAAATCCTTATCTTTATAATATTCAAGCGGAACATATTCTGTTTCAACGTAGGAATATCTTTCATCCCCAGGATCAGAATCTTTTATATAAACCTTGTTCTTTACTTCATCCTTATAAAGAAATCCCTTTAACCTGATTCCTTTATCAAGATGTCCCTGAACTATTGTCCTGTAATACTTATCAAGAGTTCTGTCCTGAAGCATTTTGTTCATGACTCTGGCGCCCGTCAAAGACTTGGCACATATTACAAGCCCGCTCGTGTTCCTGTCAAGTCTGTTGCATATTGATGGCTTGTAACTAAGAAGACTCTCTTCAGTGACTACGCCCCTATTTAAAAGATAATGAATAAGCCAGTCGTTCAAGCTCACATCATCCGGTTTTGATTTCTGTGACAATAATCCTACCGGTTTTGAAACTAAAACTATATCATCATCCTCATAAATCACATCAACGGATAAATCATCAAATTCAGATTTTCTTGCTGTTTTAGCCGCTGAAGTATTATGTCCGATAAATTTATCCAAAGTTTCATCAGAAAAGTATATCTTGATACTATCTCCAGCCTTAAGCTTTTCTTTTCCGTCAGCTTTCTTATCATTAAGAGTGATATTTTTCTTGCGAAGCATTTTATAAATAAAGCTTCCGGTTGCTTCTTTTAAGTATGATTTCAAAAAACTATCAAGCCTTTTATTTTCCTGATTATTATTTACAATTATTTCTTTCATATTTATTCCAATTACTTAAATTTACAAAGAGATGGAAAGCAAAACTGCCGCCGGTGTCTGATTGGTACCGGGAACCCAGCTTTCCTCAATTTGATATGGGTCTATATTCTTATCCGAGCGTAAGACATCCAATTGATCCAGTCTTTCGCAGAATTTGTTTATATCTGTAAAAACTTTGATACTATAGCTTGAATAGCCACTTGCTGCCAACATTTTCCTGATGTGCTTTTCGCAGTCAGTCTCTTCCATATCCTTGTCTGCAGCCAGACAGCAGATGTTTTTATCAAGCACTGTAGAAGCAGCTACATAAAAGTTTTTATCATATGACGTAATAATATGGTCATAATGAATCAAAAGATCTCCCTTATGTTTTTCTATTTTCGCAAAATACTCGTTGGAACATGCCTTTGCTTTTAAAAACATTATGAGATTAACTCCGCTCCAACCTGTTGGAAGGCAAAGCACAGCAGCTATAATGCTAAAGATGCTCTTCTGACTTTTATAGATTATAAGACCTGTAAAAAAAACGGCTAAAACAATAGCAACACATGCAACTGTTCTGATTATCGCAACCTTTTTTCTATACTCAATATATCCAAAATCACCCTTAAAAACTTTTTTCATATCCTGTTTCCCATATATTATTTTGTATTGAGTTCTTTTAACTCTTCCTCAGTAAGCGGTCTGTATTCTCCTGGGGCCAAGGAATCATCCAAGACAAGTGAGCCAAAAGTAATTCTTTTAAGGAACATAACCTTATTATCAACGGCTTCAAGCATTCTTTTAACCTGGTGGAAACGTCCCTCATGAATAATAAGGTGAATCACCGGTCGTCCTTCATCGTCATTTTCCTTCTTTACTACTTTTGCAGGAAGTGTCAGATAAGGATCTCCATTATCCTTTTTATCTCCAATATCAATTCCTTCTTCCAGTCTCTTGCAGTCTTCATCTGATATTTCATGAGCAAGATGTACTTCATATGTCTTGTCTACATGCTTCTTTGGAGATAAAAGATTATGAATAAGTCCTCCATCATCTGTCAAAAGAAGCAGTCCCTCAGTATCGATATCAAGCCTACCGGCAGGATTTAATCCCTTCACATTTTCATCTTTCAGCAGGTCAAGAACAGTCCTGTTACGACCATCAGTTGTTGCTGAAACAACTCCATCAGGCTTATTAAGCATGTAATAATGGAATTTACTATATGTAAGCTCCATTCCGTCAAAAGAAATGATGTCCTTATTTTCATCAATGTGAACATCCGCTTTTTTGGCTGGCACACCATTTATAGCGCATCTGCCGTTTTTTACGTATTCTCTGATTTGTTTACGGGTTCCAATATTGTGGTCACCCAAGAATTTGTCTAATCTCAATTTTCAACTCTCTTTAATTCTGATAACTATAATTTGGTACATTCGCCGCTTCACTTTGAGTAAATCTCTCATAACAGTTGTAAGCGCGGCAAACTATTTGAGGATCTGTTATCCCCTTAGGAATAAAAACATTAAATGACTGAGTCTCCTTAGTTCTGTCCCACATTTGTAAAAGAGAAAAAGTATTTCCTCCGTCATAGCTGTAAGCAAAATAGATAACGTCACTTTGGCTATCCTTGGTACTCATAGAAACAAGTGCATTTCTCGATGCAGCATCAAAAGTTACAACCTGAATATTGCAATAATCAGGGCCGGACTGATCCTGCGGAACTGCATTTGAAGGAGCCTTTACGGAACTATAATTGTAGGTACTATAGTCAGCACCTGTTGAACTTGATTTAAGTTTAAAATACTTGGCAACAGCAGTGGCGTCAGCAACCCCAAACTTCTGCATTACATTTTCAGTTCTTAGATATTGCACATCATACATATGGTCAAGATACGCATGCTCAATAATAACACAAGGAATATTTCTGACAGTACTCTGCCTTATAATACCATAATAATCCCCCTTGGAACCAAGTCGCGTCTTTACACCTTTTTGATATAATCCAAGACTACCAAGTTCGTCGCTCTCAATTTTTCCGAATTCCTGGCCTTTTTTGTAGAACTGACCGTATGCGGAAGTCCATACTTCAGAACCATAAAACTCATGATTGGCAGACGCATTAAAATGAATACTGTAAACAAAATCTGCATTAACACTTTTGGCAAATGCAGCTCTTTCTTCCAGCGTCATGTTTGTGTCTGTGCTCCTGGTAAGATAAACTACTACATCATCATATTTTTCGAGCTCGGCTTTCATAGCATTTGCAACCTGCAAAGTAATCTCTTTTTCAGAAAAGCCGTTATACTGTGCTCCCTGATTCTTATCTCCGATTCCACCATGACCTGGATCAATTACAACAACCACTGGCTTATTTGAAGCATTTGAGTTAAAACAATATGGTCCACCTAAAAAAGAAAACATTAGAATTAACAGCAATGAATAAAGTACTCTTTTCATATTTCCCCCATAAAATACTTCTTCATAACATGTAAAATAAGCTGTCGCATATGCGGCAGCTTATAGGTTTAGTTAAGCATATCCAAGTTAATGGCTCCATCCTGCGCTACACCATTCTCATCAAATTCTGTAGCATATCCTCCCTGAGCAGAAGGTACCAGTTCAGGCTGTTTCAAGTCAGCGCGGTTAGATTTAATAACTTCACTATATTGAGCAAGAGCAGATAAAATAGAGTCATTGCTCTGAGATACAGAATTTATTATTTCTGTACTGTGCTTCCTCACAGAGTCGATTATCTCATCACTATTTCTGCTGGTTGCATCGATAGACTGAGTAATCACATCTTCAACGCCTGCAAGAAGCTGGTCTGCATACTGTACAGCAGCAGCTTTATATTCGTTAGCTTCAATCATGGCATTATCAAGCATTTCTTTTGCCTGCATGGCTGCCTGAGAAACAACTTCATTAGCCTGCGCATACGCCTGCTGCATAATTTCATGCTCATTGATAAGCTGATTTGTCTTTATTGTAGCCTGATTTACAATTTCTTCAGCTTTTTTTCTGGCGTCATTTAAAATAGCTTCTTTGTTACTGATAATCTTCTGGTACTTTTTGATTTCTTCAGGAGTCTTGCTGCGAAGCTCTCTTAAAAGCTCATCAATCTCCTCTTTATTAACGATTATCTTTGTCTGAGAAAGTGGCTGAGGCTTACAATTGTCAATATATGTTTCAATCTCGTCAATCAGCTGTTCAATCCTGCTTGTCATATTTAATTCCCCCTGAATTATTTTCTGAACCCATACTTTTTATACACAATGTCAGCGACATACTCCGTAACACATGGAGTAATATCTCCGTTATAGCTAGCAATTTCTTTTACCACAGAGCTGCTAAGATATGAATATTTTAACGAAGTAGTCAAAAATACTGTATCTACCTGATTGTGAGACAACTCTTTATTGGTCTGCGCTATCTGAAGTTCATATTCAAAGTCTGTTATAGCTCGAAGTCCTCTGATAACAATATGAATATTTTCCTTTTTGCAGTAATCAATAAGCAAGCCGCTAAAGGATTCAATATACACATTATCAAGGTCTTTTACAGACTCCTCAATCATTTTAACACGTTCATCAAGCGTAAACAATGGAGTTTTGGCGGAATTGCACATTACAGCTACAATAACCTTATCAAACATCAGCGATGCACGTCTTATGATGTCCAAATGTCCGAGAGTCACCGGATCAAAGCTCCCGGGATAAACTGCAATCTTCACTGTTACCCCTTTCTGAAAAGAAATACATGTTTGTTGGTCTTGTACTCCTTTTCCCTTCTGACTTCAAAACCATAATCCTCAACAAAAGAAAAGTCCATATCAAGAGAACTTTCAACAATTATCATTGTATTGGCTGTGACATAACTCATTGTAGCAAGCTGCGCAAGAGTTCTCTCATATAAGTCTTCGTGATAAGGAGGATCAATAAATACTATATCAACTTCTTCCTCATGAATATTTCTAAGACCTATTACAACATCCTGCTTGAAAACAGTTGCAACATCTTCGAAATGTGTTGTTTTCAGATTAGTTAATATACATTTATAGGCAGCTGTCGCATTTTCTATAAAATAGGCTTTTGTAGCGCCTCTTGATAAGGCTTCGATTCCAATTCCACCACTTCCGGAAAAGAGGTCTACGAATACAGAACCAGGAACCTGATTCTGTATCATATTAAATAAAGTCTCTTTTATTCTGTCCTGAGTAGGTCTTGTGTCATTGCCCTCAGGAGAAATAAGACGAAGTCTGCGTGCTGTTCCTGCAATTACTCTCATAATCTCACCTTTGTACCCTTAGTATCTCTGCTGGTTACTTTCAGATGGCCTAAGTGAAGCTCTTTGTCATTATGCATTATGGATTTTTCTTCCATATCATCAAGATAATAAACATCTCTGATAAAGTCATTCTTTCCAAGTCTCATGCCGCGAACTCCAACTGCAGCTTTTTTCTTTTCAGGAATGGTATCTACATAAAATCTGAGGAAGAAACCATCATTGGACTGAAGAACAACTGTCTTTTGTGTATGAAGCACCTCAACATTTACCACTTCATCATCATCGCTTAATTTAGTTGCTGCTACAGTTCTCTTGGAAACATCAAATTCACCACCATCTACAATTTTCATCATAGCCTGCTTGGTTGTAAACATCAATCTATAAAGATTAAGTTCTGACTGACTGGCTGCCATGATTATTGTTTCCTTTGATGTATCAAAATTGGAAACATTATCAATCGGAATACCCTTGTCCCTCATTTTGCCCTGAGGAAGATCTACAGCCTTAACAGTGTGAAGATTACCGGTATTAGTAAAGAAACATACCTTTCCTGTATTCTTCATGATAAAAGAGAATTTGAATTCTGAAAGAATAGTCTCTTTATTCTTTTCATAGGTTGTAGCATCTATAGTCTTGGCATAACCAAATCTGTCCATAATGAACGCTACATCCATCTCTTCTATAGGCTTTTCTTCATAAACAGCAGTTTCTCTGTTGTCTATAACAGTTTTTCTTGCTGCCTGATATTCCTTTTTGATCTTATTAAGGTCATTTTGAATAACCAGTGACATAGACTCATGGCTTTCAAGAATATCCTCATATTTGAAAATATTAGCAACTGTCTGCTCATGTTCCTTTATAAGCGCATCAAGTTCAAGACCAATGAGTTTGTAAAGTCTCATCTCCAAAATGGCATCGGCCTGTGGTTCAGTAAACATAAGCTGTGATGCCATAGCCTTAGATTCTCTTGACTTAAAGTTAATACCCTCAGTTATTCCGTTAACAAGACAGTTCTTAGCCATAGCTCTGTCTTTTGAACCACGAAGAATTTCAATGACAAGGTCAATAACATTACATGCTTTAATAAGACCTTCCTGAATTTCCTTCTTTTCCTGTTCCTTTTTAAGAAGAGTTGTGTATTTTCTTGTTGCCACCTCAAACTGGAAGTCTGCACATGCCCTCATTATCTCCTTAAGGGACATAGTCTCAGGTCTGCCGTTATCAATTGCAAGCATATTTACGCCAAAGGTATCTTCAAGCTTGGTCTTTTTGTAGAGAAGGTTTGTAAAATTCTCAACATCAGTATCTTTCTTGAGTTCTATTACGATTCTGATACCTTCTTTTGAAGACTGGTTAGATATATCTATAATATCATTTGTAATCTTCTTTTCAGCAAGCTCGGCAACATCAGCCATAAACTTACCGATTCCGGCACCGATCATAGTATAAGGAATCTCAGTAATAACAAGATTTATATGACCGTTCTTGCCTTTTTCTGTTTCTACTTTACCCCTTATCTTGATCTTCCCTGCACCGGTCTCGTATATTTCTCTGAGTTCGTCTTTGTTTATAACGATACCGCCGGTTGGAAAATCAGGTCCCTTAATATATTTCATAAGATCCTTTGTTGTCAAAGAATCATTTTGAATATATGCAATCTCTGCATCAATTACTTCTGCAAGGTTATGAGGAGGTGTGCTTGTAGCCATACCAACCGCAATACCTTCAGATCCATTTATAAGAAAATTAGGAATCTTAACAGGAAGAACTGATGGTTCTCTTTCTGTCTCATCAAAGTTTGGCAGAAAATCTACGACATCTTTATCAAGATCCTGCAAAAAGTTTTCCTGAGTCAGCTTAGAAAGTCTTGCCTCAGTATATCGCATGGCAGCAGCGCCATCACCTTCGATATTTCCAAAGTTACCATGACCGTCAACAAGAGGAATCATTTTCTTGAAGTCCTGAGTCATTACGACAAGACAGTCATAAATTGAGCTATCACCATGAGGGTGATATTTACCCATGGTATCGCCGACTATTCTCGCACTTTTTCTATATGGTCTGTCATATCTGATGCCGAGTTCATACATATCATAGAGAGTTCTTCTCTGAACCGGTTTAAGGCCGTCTCTTATGTCAGGAAGCGCTCTTGCAATTATGACACTCATGGCATAATCAATGAAAGATTTCTGCATTACTTCAGAATATTCGGTTCTAATAATTCTATCTTCCACGTTTTTTACCCCGTACAAAACTTAAATATCAAGTTCAGCATCCGTTGCATGCTGATGTATAAAATCACGTCTAGGTGGAACATCCACACCCATAAGAAGCTCAGTCATCTGAGATGCCATCTTGGCATCCTCGATTTCTACAAGCTTAAGCAGACGTCTCTCAGGATCAAGTGTTGTCTCCCAAAGCTGAGTAGGATCCATCTCACCAAGACCTTTATATCTCTGAAGTGTAAAGCTACCCTTATGAGTACTTCTGTATTTGGCAAGTGCACTGTCATCGTACAGATACTCTTCCTTACCTCTTGCAGGCATAGCCTTATAAAGAGGTGGCATTGCGATATAAACATGTCCCTGATAAATAAGTTCAGGCATGAATCTATAGAACAATGTCAAAAGAAGTGTTGAAATATGCTCACCGTCTACGTCGGCATCGGCCATGATAATAATCTTGTCATAGCGAAGCTTATTTATATCGAAATCATTGCCATATCCTTCAGAAAATCCACAGCCAAAAGCATTGATCATGGTTTTGATCTCGGCATTGGCAAGAACTTTATCAATGCTGGCTTTCTCTACGTTAAGAATCTTACCTCTGATAGGAAGGATAGCCTGGAAGTTTCTGTCTCTTGCCATCTTGGCACTACCACCGGCAGAATCTCCCTCTACGATGAAAATCTCACACTTTGAAGCATCCTTGCTTATGCAGTTCGCAAGCTTACCATTAGAATCAAAGGAGTATTTCTGTTTGGTAAGCATGTTAGTCTTTGCTTTTTCTTCGGTCTTACGGATTTTGGCAGCCTTTTCAGCACATCCAATGATTGATTTTAAGGTTTCAAGATTTCTGTCAAAGAATCTTGTCATCTCATCGTTTGTTATCTTGGATACAATTTTGGCAGCGTCCTGATTATCAAGCTTGGTCTTGGTCTGACCCTCAAATCTTGGGTCAGGGTGCTTTACAGAAATTACTGCTGTCATTCCGTTTCTTACATCAGTTCCGGTGAAGTTATTGTCCTTCTCTTTAAGAATATTAAGCTCTCTTGCATACTGATTTATAATGTTTGTAAACATGGTTTTAAAGCCGGTAATATGAGTACCGCCTTCAGCATTATAAATATTGTTACAAAAGCCCATAACTTCTTCATGGAACTCATTTACATACTGGAATGCTACTTCTACCTCTACGCCTTCACTTTCTCCGCTAAAAGAAACCACGTCATGAACAGACTCTTTTGACTTGTTCATGTCCTTGATAAATCCGGTGATTCCTTCAGGCTCATGGAATTCAATATATTCCTCTACGCCCGGTCTCTTATCCTGGAAAATAATAGTAAGAGAAGGATTGAGATAAGCTGTCTCATGTAATCTTGACTTTATATCATCTTCCTTAAATCTTGTCTTCTCAAAAATAGTATCATCAGGAAGGAAATTGATCGTTGTACCTGTTTCTTTTGTGCTTCCAACAGGAACCAACAGTCCATCTACAAGCTCAGTTGTCGGTATTCCTCTTTCATAACTATCTTCATAGATCAATCCGTCTTTTTTAATTCTGACGCTCATCCTCGTAGAAAGAGCATTTACTACGGAAGAACCAACACCATGAAGACCACCACTGGTCTTATAAGCATTATTATCAAATTTACCACCGGCATGAAGCACAGTAAGAACTACACGCTCAGCAGTTATGCCTTTTGCGTGCATCCCTACAGGAATACCTCTTCCGTTATCCTCAATTGTAGCTGAACCATCAGCTTCTAATGTCACATGGATTTGTGTGCAGAAACCTGCTAGATGTTCATCAACAGCATTATCTACAATTTCGTAAACCAAATGGTTCAATCCTCTTGTAGATACACTACCGATATACATGCCTGGGCGCTTCCTGACAGCCTCAAGCCCTTCTAAAACGGTAATACTGGAAGCGTCATATTGTTCGTATGCAGCCATGTAATAAAACCCCTTTTCAAAACTTTTTAAATATTAATTAGTGAATAATCTTTGTAACAGTTACTGCCAAAGCCCCTGGACCAATATGGCAGGCAACTGATAAGGAAAGCGGATCCATATGGATATCAAATCCCGGAAATGCTTCCTCAACTTCTTTCTTCCAATTCATGGCAGACTCAAGATCCTTGGTATAAGCGCATGAAATTTTGAAGTCCTTATTGTCCATTCCCCCAAATCTATTCTCGATATCTGCCTTGATAGCATTTATCATGATAGTTTTTCCCTGAGAGGAAGTTCTTGCTTTGGCAAAAGCATCAAGCTTTTCACCCTGAATCTGTAAAACAGGCTTAAGTCTAAGCAATGTGCCAAGTGCCGCGGCAGCAGGTGTTATTCTACCACCTTTTTTAAGATAATATAGTGTATCAAGCATGATATAGATACTTGATTCGAATTTGTTGTCCATAAGCTTTTTGACAATTTCTTCAGCAGAAAGACCTGCATCAGCCATAGCTTTAGCTTCAAGTGCGGACTGTCTCTGAGTTACGGAAATTCTCTGATTGTCAACAACAAATACTTTGCCTTCATATTCTTCCTGAGCAATCATATATGCGCTCTGGCATGAACCTGAAAGCCCACTACTCATAGGAATATAGATTATCTGATCATACTCTTTTAAGACTTTGTCCCATAAAGTCATCAATGAATCAGGAGTTGGCTGACTGGTTGAAACTGAAGCATCTTCGCCGAGCTTTGTATAAAACTGTTCCTGTGTTAGATTGATGTCCTCATAAAAATCTTCATCATTTATACGGAAAGGCATAGGAACAACAAACAATCCCAATTCCTCAGCCTGAGCCTGAGTTACACCACTATTACTATCTGTAATGATCGCAATCTTAGACATATTCTTAGACTTTATACCGGCGAAAGCCGATAATCCTCCTATTTTCATCCTAATTAACTAAAATAATATTACTTTTATAAAGCCATTAAGTCAACCGAATTTGCTGATTTTGTATTTAATATACGTTTTAACACACTATGTTGTGGCAAATTTAGTTCCGGATCATCGGCCAATATTCTGTCAGCGTCCATAGCTGATTCTTTTACCAGATCGCTATCATGGTAGATATCGCCCACCCTGAAGTTAAGGTCACCACTTTGTTTGATTCCAAATAAATCTCCGGGACCTCGCTGTTTCAGATCTTCTTCAGCAATCTTAAATCCATCATTGGAATGATTCATAATATCCAGTCTGTCTCTCGCCTCTTTTGACTGTGATGTATTTAAAAAGATACAGTAAGACTGAGCATTACCTCTTCCAACTCTTCCTCGAAGCTGATGAAGCTGAGAAAGGCCGAATCTTTCAGCATTTTCTATCATCATTACAGTAGCATTGGGGACATTTATTCCTACCTCAATAACAGTTGTTGAAACCAGCACATCTATATCTTTTCGAGCAAATGCTTCCATAATTTCGTCCTTTTGAGCAGGCTTCATTTTGCCGTGAAGCATTTCAACATTGATGTTATCAGGAAGCGCAGCCCTTAGCTTTTCCGTATATTCCGAAACATTCTCTACACCGTCAAGCTCTCCCTCTTCGATCATAGGGCAGATAACATACGCCTGATGTCCCGCCTCCACCTGGTCCTTTATGAATTTATAGGCTGTTTGTCTGTAATCAGTTCCAACAACACAGTTTTTTATAGGAAGTCTGCCACCCGGAAGTTCATTTATTATGGAAATATGCAGATCGCCATATAATATTATTGCCAAAGTTCTAGGTATCGGAGTCGCACTCATTGCAAGAACATGTACATTTTCACCCTTGCCCGCCAAAGATTCCCTCTGTCTTACACCAAATCTGTGCTGTTCATCAGTTACGACAAGTGCAAGATTTTTGTAGTTAACCTTTTCCTGAATAAGAGCATTGGTTCCAATTATGCAATTTGCTTCTCCTTCGATTATCTGCCTTCTTGCTTCTTTTTTATCCCTTGCAGATAATGATCCGGTCAAAAGAACCGGTTTTAATGATTTAAGATCATATTTATTTATTATTTCTTTAAAGCCTTCAAAGTGCTGCGCAGCCAGAACCTCTGTCGGTGCCATTAGTGCACCCTGATAGCCGTTAGATGCAGCTGTTAAAAGAGCCAACAGCGAAATTATAGTTTTTCCGGAACCGACATCTCCCTGAATAAGCCTGTTCATTACACTATCGCCGGAGAGATCATTTTTTATATCATCCCATGCAGATAACTGTGCATTTGTAAGTTTATAAGGAAGTTTTTCAAGGAGCATTTTGGTATCAGCAACTTCAAGCATAGGATAGGAATTCTTAAGTTCTTCCTGATTTCTTTTTAAAAGGCGAAGCTTTAATACGAACAACAGAAATTCATCATATGCCAGCCTTCTGCGAGATTCTTCCAGACTTTTTTCATTCTTTGGAAAATGCATTCCGATAATAGCATCAGAATATCCGGAAAGATTAAGCCTTTTTAATATATCCCCCGGCATATACTCATCTAATTGCCCCGCACTTTTAAAAGCCTCATTAACAGCTTTTGTAACGGCATTATTGGTCAACCCCTTAACCAGGGGATATCTTGGCTGCATTTTACCAATAAGAGCATGATATTCTTCGAGCTTATACATTTTAGGCTGATCCATACAAAGGAAGTTTCCTTTTCTTTGAATGACACCTCTGAAAACATGAGTTGTGCCCGCTTTCAACACACTCGCCAGATAAGGAGCATTAAAATATGTCATCTTAACTCTTCCTGTCTGGTCAGCCGCTTCAAAAGCAAGGATAGACAGATTGCGTACTCTTCTTTTGGTCACGCTTCCTACAATTGTCAATTTGAGAGCATTAACTTCACCAATTTTTGAATCACAGGAATTTACTATTGGACCATAAATATCATATCCTCTAGGATAATAAAAAAGCAGATCTCTGGTGGTATAAATGCCACATTTTTCAAAAAGCTTTGCTGTTTTTTCACCAACACCTTTTAAGTTAATAACTTTTTCATCAAGCTCTTTTATCCCCACTTTTACTCCTTCCAAAATGAAAAATAAGCCAGGCAAATAAAGCCCGGCCTATTATATAAATCAATTATTCTGCAGAAACTATGTAATAATAAATTGGCTGTCCGCCATACTGAAGTTCAACATCACATTGAGGATATTTTTCAGAAATTCTTCCGCGAAGCTCTTCCGCATCCTTTTCCTCAATCTCACTACCATAATATACGCTGATAAGTTCAAGATCATCATCCATCATCTTACCAATCATATCCATAGTAACATCAGCAATCTCAGCGCCAACTCCAAGGATACCTGCATCGCCTATACCCATGTAATCGCCCTGCTTGATCTGAACATCATCAATAACTGTATCTCTTACTGCGTAAGTAACCTCACCGGTATGAACAGTTGAAAGAGACTCTGTCATAGCAGCAACATTATCTTCTAATGAAACATCAGGAACATAATTGATAATAGCAGTTACGCCCTGAGGAACTGTCTTGGATGGAACTACAACAATCTTCTTACCATCATCTGCATCCTCAGCCATTATTGCAGCCTGATTAGCAGCCAGAATAATATTCTTATTGTTGGGCAGAACAATAACAGTATCAGCATTTACCTTGTCTACAGCATCCATAATATCTGCTGTACTTGGGTTCATTGTCTGTCCGCCTTCTATTACATAATCAACACCGAGTCCTCTGAAGATTTCTGCAAGTCCATCTCCAGCACAAACAGTAACAAATCCGATCTCTTTACGAGGTTCAGCAGCCTTAGCAGGAGCTGAAGCATCCATATTAACTTTATCCCCAAGAGGAATATCATCGCCCGGAAGATAAGTAGGGGTTAATTCAGCCGCTCCATTTATCTCAGTCTTAATTTCAGCCCATGATCCATCGCTGTTCTCATGGAATAATTTCTCTCTGTGTTCCATTCTCATGTTGTCAATCTTCATATTGGAAAGCTGACCATACATGAGCGCTCTCTGAATTGCAAGACCGGGATCATTGGAGTGAACATGCACCTTGCATATCTCATCGTCTGCAACCATTACAATACTGTCACCAATTGATTCAAGGAATCCCTTAAAATCAATCTCCTGCTTGATGTTAAGTGGCTTAGACAAAAGAACTATAAATTCAGTACAATATCCAAATTTAATGTCAGCTTCTTCTACTGCTTCGCCGGTAGCCTTTGCTCTTGCACCGGGAGTTGTAGATTCTTCGCTGATAGAAAGATCTATCTCTTTACCAAGGAAACCATCAAGAGCTCCCTTAAGTACCTGCATAAGTCCCTGTCCGCCTGAATCAACAACGCCTGCCTGTTTCAAAACAGGAAGCATATCAGGAGTTTTGGCAAGAACTTCATCTGCATACTTGATAACTTCATTGCAAAACTGTTCAATATCTTCTGTGCCTTCTACAGCAAGCTCATGAGCTTTTTCAGCAGCTCCTTTTGCTACTGTAAGGATTGTACCCTCCTTAGGCTTCATAACAGCTTTATAAGCAGTCTCTACAGCTTTATCAAACGCTTCTGAAAGAATTGCTACATTAACTTCATCGTGTTCTTTAACAACCTTAGTAAATCCCCTAAGAAGCTGAGAAAGAATAACACCTGAATTTCCTCTCGCTCCACGAAGTGAACCTGAAGAAATAGCTTTACAGATAGCTGACATATCACCGCTTTCCCCAAGGCCTGAAACCTCTTTTGCGGCTGACATTATTGTCATAGTCATGTTTGTTCCTGTATCTCCATCAGGAACAGGAAAAACGTTAAGCTCGTTGATCCATTCTTTCTTCGCCTCAAGATTTTTTGCGCCAGACAAAAACATTTTTGCAAGCATTTTGGCGTCGATAACTTTATTACTCAAAACAAAAATCCTCCTAGAACTCAAATCGAGTTGATTAGTCTATAACACGGACGCCTTCGATGTAGATATTAATCTTCTCGATTTCAAGCCCGGTAAATTCTTCTACTTTATATTTAACAGTATCAATAAGATTATCAGATACTGCAGAAATACTTACACCATAAGCAACAATAACATGAAAATCAAGCTTGAGCTTGTTATTCTCATCAAGTGTTACATTGATGCCTCTGGTCATGGAATCAAGCTTGAGCAAGCTTACGAGTCCATCTTTTACATTAACATTGGCCATGCCAACGATACCAAAGCACTCCATTGCGACAGCACCTGCATACTGAGCAATAACTTCATTATCAATAGAAATATTACCCATGTGTGTGTTTACCACAGAAGCCTTCATATAAATCCTCCTTAGCAGGTAGTCTTATGACCACCGTTTTCGCATACCGTATAATATTATAATAGCAGTTACTAAAAAAATAAACCACAATTTTTAAACATTTCACTTGCAATCCTTTTCCTTTTCTGCTAATATATCAATGTTGCGGTAGCAACTGCAATAAAATTTTGCTATTTGTTCAGATTACATGGCTTATAAGGAGGTGTCAAAATGGCTAAATGTGATATTTGTGGCAAGGGCGTTCATTTCGGAAACAACGTAAGCCATTCTCATAGAAGATCTAACAGAGTATGGAATGCAAACGTTCAGCACGTAGCTGTTAAAGTTAACGGCCAGTCAAAGAGAATGCATGTTTGCACAAGTTGCCTTAGATCAAACAAGGTTGAAAGAGCTTAATCTTTTATGTAAAAAACTACCTGATAATTCAGGTAGTTTTTTTATTGCTATTTTAGATTGAAAAGCCAAACAAAGCCAGTTTTGAAATAATAAGTTCTCTTACAATAATTCCCTGCTCTTCTTTTTCCTTTGGAGAAATCTTTGCAAGCTGCTCTATAGTATAAACCTTCTCCTTAAAACCCTTTTCAATATTTAAAGGATTCTTATATTGCGATGTTCGAACTCTCGCTCTTAATTGTCTGTAGGTTTTGTAATCAAATCCATCTTTTTCAATATAATACAGGTGACTTTCAAGCGTAGTATCAAGTTCAACCTCATCTCTTAAGTATTTTGAAATGATTGTTTTGAATTTAAAGGGAACCATTTCATTATTTAAGAGCTCATTATAATTATAACGAGCTCCAAAATAATATCTTTCTATATCCTGCATATAATATTTAAAATCATCTTCGTTAACAATATTCTGCATAGATTATTTGTTATCTCCGCTATCTAAATCTTCAATATTATCTCCGCTGAACTTAATGGCGGTTCTTATTTTGTCTTCATCCCATCCTGTCTCATCCATAAGTTCTTTTACGGTTACTTTTCTGCGAAGATCTTCCGCCAGTTCACTTGCCTTGTCAGCAACTTCCTGAACGAGCTTTAAGACTTTCTGATTGCCGGCATCCTCCGAAAGATTTGCTTCGATAATGTTCTCCATAGCATCCAGCAAAAGATTGTACAAAAAACCTTCAACTTCCTTAGGCTCTCCAACTGCATCAAGCATTGTAACGCCTCTTGTCAGTGCCACATTGCCTTCTCCAATAAGGTCTTCAAGAAATACGCCCTGCTCCGAATACATTCTTGCTACATCAACTACCAAAGGAAGATACATCTCTATAAGCTTATCCTGAGAATTTTTATCACCTGCAAGAGCTGATATTGTAATAGCTTCTTTTTCTCCATCAGTATATTTAGGAAGGAAGCTAAGACTTTCTATATAATCATTTAAATAATTCTTCTCTTCCTGAGATAAGTCTTCATCATTAAATACCGCTTCTTCATCTACACCGATTTTATGATTCTTGAGATATTCAAAAACCATGCCGAACTGGTTGTCATCAAGTTCAAGTTCAGCAAAAGCTTCTTTTACCTCATCTGAAGAAATAGTATTTTTATTCTCTCTTGCGGCTCTTGTTACATTTTTGAGTATTTCCGCAAACTCTTTTTCTTTGTTGTCTAAATTAGCCATGTTACTCCTTATTATTTTACGTGCTGATGTGTGAAAAGATGATCCTGGCAATACTCATAATTGCCATTACATTTTGAACAGAATCTGAACTCAAGATCAGGGTTGTCCTCTTCTGTTCTGCCACATACTGCACATTTATGTCTTGTTATTCCCTTTGGCATTATCTTTGTTGCATTCTGAAATTCTTTTCTTCTCTTAATCTCTCTTGGTTTTAAGTGACTGATCTTACCTGTCTGCAAGTAGAAAAGCCCTAGATTGATAAACTGGAATATAATAGCAAAGAAAATGAAATAGTATCCGTTTATCAGACCACTTATTGCATTATATGCCAAAAGAGCTGCATAAAACCAACCAAGATACTTAACCTTGATAGGAATAATAAACATCAAAAGAACCTGAACATTCGGGAAGCACATTGCAAAAGCAAGAAAAACCATTTCCTGAATATAGGATGTACTAAAATATATAGAAAAAGCATCCATTGCAACCGCAAGTGCATTGCCACTCATTCCGAAGAACAGATAATAAACAAGCATTGTCGCAAATGAAGCAAGTATCATCAATATTACGCCGCCTAATATGAAAACATTGTACCTAAATGTTCCCATAGTTCTTTCCATGCTTGTTCCAACAAAATAATAAAAAAACAAAGTAATAATGATCAGAATATTAAAAGAACTTGGCGGGATTAAAAGCCATGATACAAGTCTCCATACCTGACCATGCAGAATAGCATATGGGTTCAATGTTAAAAAGCCAAGAATATTAACACTTGCAGGAGCAAGCTGGAGAACATATCCCAGAACATATAAACCTATAATATACATTGTTAAATTTGGAATTGCATACCTTCCAAATTTCCTCTCCATTTTGTTCATAAATTCATTCATTGTAATACCTCATGTGTCATTTTATTGCGCAGGAAAGAGCTTCAAGCATTTCAACTATATCATAAGGTTTGGTAATGCAGCCATTCATTCCGGATTTAATAATTTCTACCTTAACAGCTTCACTATCAGATGCGGTTATTCCCAAAATAGGCATTTCTGATCTGACATCATTTTCTATACCTCTGATATTACGGGCAAGTTCATACCCTCCAAGTTTGGCAGCATCAACATTAACAAGAACTACATTAAAATAATTAGAAGGCGCAGCATATATCTTGTCTAGCGCGTCAACACCATTCTTGGCAACCTGAACCTCAAATCCAACTTTTTTCATGATTTTACCAGTAATGTCCTGATTTGGCAAAGTATCTTCCACAACAAGTATTCTTTTTCCAAAAAATCTGGACAGATTAAACTGATCTTCGATTTTCATCTGACCACTTTCAAATCTGCTCATATTTAGAATATTGTTCAGAATAGTAACCATCTCCTTGCAGTAAGATGATATTTCTCCGAGATTACTTTTTATATTACTCAGATCATTAGATTTTTCTGAAACATTGACCAGTGAAACCATCTTATTCATTGGTTCTCTCATATAATTGGTCATTTTATTTACAAAGATAAATTTTTCATGATTAGCCTTTTCAATATCTGCCCGAGCTGTTTCCTTTTCTCTGATTCTCTTTCTTGCTACATAAATATTCTGAATAAGAAGAACCGTCAATAGAGTGATACAAAATACAAACACGAGTAAAGCAGTCCAAAAATTTTCTTTTAAAAGTGTCTTAAATGAAAATGTATATAATTGAGCCGAATAAACTGATGAAAGATTATATATATATTCATTTCCCACACGGCTAAGACCACGGTCCAATATTTTCAAGAGCGCTTCATTACCAATCTTAACACCGAAACAACGATCATCCGCATATCCAAGTTGTCTGAAAGAAAGCTTTTCATAATCACTTTTTTTAAGAATAGAACTTGTTCTCAATCCATTTAAGGTTGTATAGGTAGCTTCCCCTCTCAAAACAGCCTTCAAACAGTCATCTATTGATTTATAATAAACAACCTTAGCATCATTATAATGATTCATTATATAGTAATACTGCAGTTTATTATTCTCATTTACTGCAAAAATCTGGTCATTATTATTGAGCATTTCTGTGGAATAGATCAAATCCGTAAGTGATGAAATTACAGGATTTGAAATAAACATTCCGTCTTCCTCTGAAAAGAAAAGGCCACCACCAACAGGAAATGCAATATCTATCTCATCATCAGCCATTGAAGCAACCAGGTCATCATAATTGTCAAAGCCTTTGTAAATGATACTGATATTCTCATATCCAAGCTCTTTAAAAAGATATGGCAATAAATCTTTTACCATACCTGTAACTTTTCCATCTTTTTCTGTGTCAGAATAAGGAAGATAATTATTCAAATATCCAACGATAACTCTATCATGTTCTGCAAACCACAGCTTCTCAGAGCTTGTAAATGCTCTGCTGGCCAATGTTATCGGAAAATATTTATTTCGTAAATCACTCAGATATTCAGGATTTTCTATAAAAAGCTGATTTTGAGCTGAATTTAATTCTTTGAGGAGGTCAGGTCTGTCTTTACTGACACAAAGATAATAGTCACTACTCCCAAAGGTATATAACATTTCAGCATGTCTTCTGTCATAGATGCCATCGTTTTCAGCAGCAAGGACATCCATTTCTCTTTTATCGAATGCATCAAGCAAAGTATCGTAATCACTATATGAAATGATCTGTGCATTTATATTTTTTTTATTCAAAAAATCAACCAGTGAATTTTTTATAGCACTGTCAAGAACACCAATTGTTTTTCCATTTAATGATCCTGTAGTATGATCAATAGAGTCGTCACCTTCATGTTTTACAAGACCATAGTTTTCAAAACCCATAGGCTTATCAGGATATGCTATAATCTCACTTCT
>JAEEGF010870269.1_pt1 | contig 24684 bp, 20 predicted proteins | sample 9134171 | NCBI WGS metagenome assembly JAEEGF01 (sample SAMN16246542, study PRJNA631951) | gut metagenome | biome: gut microbiome; feature: rumen; material: AP-attached | host: Bos | place: Iran: Karaj | collected 2018-10 | reverse complement strand
AAAATGGAGGAGTGTTTAAATGTCAAAAGAAGTTTTTTACTCAAGTACAAGAGGTGACAAAAGACCTATGAAAGCATCAGAGGCTATCCTCAGGGGCCTTGCTCCCGACGGAGGTCTGTTTGTCCCGGATCATATACCGGCGCTGGATAAGAGCCTTCGCGAGCTCTCAGAACTTTCCTATCAGGAGACAGCTTATGAAGTCATGAAACTGCTTTTGACTGACTTTACTGAGGAGGAGCTCAAGTACTGCATCTCACATGCTTATGATTCAAAGTTCGACACAGAGGAGATCGCACCTCTTACAGAGGCTGCAGGAGCTTATTTCATCGAGCTCTATCACGGCGCAACAATCGCCTTCAAGGATATGGCGCTGTCCATACTTCCTTATCTTATGACAACAGCAGCCAAAAAGAATTCTACGAAAAACGAGATCGTTATTCTGACTGCCACCAGCGGAGATACAGGTAAGGCAGCACTTGCGGGCTTTGCGGAAGTTCCCGGCACAAGGATCATAGTTTTTTACCCCAAGCACGGCGTAAGCCCCATACAGGAGCAGCAGATGGTTACCCAGAAGGGCGACAACACCTGCGTTATCGGCATCGAGGGCAACTTCGATGATGCACAGACCGGAGTAAAGAAGATCTTCACAGATCCAGAGCTGGCTGCCTACATGGATTCCAAGGGCTTTCAGTTCTCATCCGCCAATTCCATCAACATCGGAAGACTGATCCCTCAGATCGTCTATTATGTCTTTTCCTACTGCAAGCTCCTCAAAGAGGGCAGGATCGCAGACGGCGACAAGATAAACGTGGTTGTTCCCACAGGCAACTTCGGAAATATCCTGGCTGCTTACTACGCAGGAAAGATGGGTGTTCCGGTTAACAGGTTCATCTGCGCATCAAATTCCAACAAGGTGCTCTTTGATTTCTTTGCTACCGGCGAGTACGACAGGAACAGGGATTTCGTGCTCACAAGCTCACCTTCAATGGATATTCTCATTTCTTCCAACCTGGAGAGGCTTATATACCACATCGCAGGCGACAATTCCGATATGGATGCGGCTTACATGGAGAAACTTTCAAAGGAAGGCAAGTACGAGATCACAGATGAGATGAGGCAGAAACTGGTCGATTTCTACGGCGGCTTTGCTACTGAGGAAGAGACATTCGCTACTATAGCAGATCTTTTTAAGAATCATTCTTATCTTATAGATACACACACGGCTGTTGCTGCATCTGTTTATGACAGGTACAGGAAAGAGACCGGTGACAAGACTGTTACTATTATTGCATCTACAGCAAGCCCTTATAAGTTCACAAGAAGCGTCATGGAAGCCCTTGGGGAGGGTAATGACGGCATGGACGACTTTGCGCTTGCAGACAAGCTTTGCGAGATCTCCGGTGTCGCAATCCCAGACGCTGTGCAGTCTATCAGGAACGCAGAGGTCATACATAAGACCGTTGTTGATAAAAACAAGATGGAAGACGCAGTTAAGTCTTTCCTTGGCATCTGATTCTTGGTAAAATAGTCATACGGGGTTTTTTCGACCATAAGATTATATAACGGAGGTGCGTATGGACTTAGGCAAGGCTATTTACTCAGAAATCACACCTGAAATTGTAGAGCTTTCGAAGTTATCTACGGAAGCGGATCTTATAGAGAACGAGTTGTTTTACAAGTATGACGTTAAACGCGGTCTTCGTGACCTTAACGGAAAGGGCGTCCTTACAGGACTTACCAGGATTTCGGAGATCATCGCCAAGAAGGTGGTGGACGGCAAAGAAGTGCCCGCCGACGGCGAGATCTATTTTAGGGGATATGATGTAAAAGAGCTGATCAAGGCTGCAGTTGATGAGAAGAGATATGCTTTTGAAGAGTGCGCGTATCTTCTTCTGTTTGATGCGCTGCCCACGGGAAAAGAGCTCTTTGAGTTTGAGAAGTTATTGGGCTTTTACAGGACGCTTCCCACCAGCTTTGTAAGGGACGTTATCATGAAGGCGCCAAGCCGCGACATGATGAATACGCTGGCAAGGAGCGTGCTGACGCTTTATTCTTATGATGACCTGGCAGACGACGTGTCTATGCCGAATGTGCTCAGGCAGTCGCTGCAGCTCATCAGTATGTTCCCTCTTTTATCAATATATGGTTACCAGGCATACAACCATTATCATGAGGGTAATTCACTGGTTATCCACCCGCCGAGGGAGGAGCTGTCAACAGCAGAGACTATCTTGCATCTGCTTCGACCGGACAGCCAGTACACAGAGCTTGAAGCCAAGCTCCTGGATATCTGCCTTGTGCTTCACATGGAGCATGGCGGCGGTAACAATTCATCGTTTACTACTCACGTTGTGAGCTCATCTCTGACGGATACTTATTCCGTAATTGCAGCGGCCATCGGGTCGCTTAAGGGTCCCCGCCACGGCGGAGCCAATATCAAAGTGGTTCACATGTTTGATGACATCGAGGAGCACGTCAAGGACTGGAAGGACGAGGATGAGGTATCGGCTTATCTTCAGAAGATACTTGATAAGGAGGCCTTTGATAAGGCAGGACTTATCTATGGTATCGGCCACGCTATTTATTCCAAGTCTGATCCGAGAGCTGTGATCTTAAAGAGCTTTGTGGAGAAACTGGCAGCAGAGAAGCACAGGGAAGATGAACTTGGCCTGTACGAACTGGTTGAGAAGCTTGCCCCCAGGATCATCAGCGGCGAGCGCACCATGTACAAGGGCGTCAGCGCCAACGTGGACTTCTATTCGGGATTTGTTTACAGAATGCTGGATCTTCCTGAGGAGCTGTATCCTACAATCTTCGCCATGGCAAGAATCGTTGGATGGAGTGCTCATCGTATGGAAGAGCTTGCCAATAATGGAAAAATCATTCGTCCTGCATACATGGCTATTGAGCCCCGCAAGGAGTACAAACCCATGAAAGACAGGGAAAAGTGATTGACGGACGGAAAATAAGTGCCCCAGGAGGATGGTCCCCCTGGGGCATTAATATGCTAGAATGATACTAGAGTTTGAATAGGGAGTTTTTTAGAGGGAGGCGTCATGGAAGAATTATTAAGTGTAGCGATATATCTGATATTCGTATACGGTGTGATCAAGTTCCTGAGAAAGAACATATGGAAGACCACCGGTACTAAGCCCGGCGGAACTGCTTTGGGGAATGGAAACGTTCCGGCAAGGAATGTTCAGAACCAGGGCACATTCCAGATGCCGATACCTTCGCAGAGTTCTGCCATGCCACACCAGCACAAGCCTGCGGGAAAGTATGAGAGCTACAGCAAGAAGACTCACAACAGGAAGTCCGGAGCTATGCCCCATAAGCACGAGAAGGGCCACTACACCTCCATGCCTGATGTTTCCAAACTTCCTCCCGGATATATCCTTCTTAACGGCGAGCCTGTGAGGGTTGCTGACCTTGAAGGTAAGTAATTGTAATTTGTGAAGCTCCATTGACATTTGATTTAGACACAGATAAAGGAGAAAAAAATTATGAAAAAAAGAATTGTATCTATTTTACTTCTGACTGCGCTTGTAACTGCAAGCTGCGGAAAGAATGTGGCTGAGACTGAGACTCCTGCGGATAAGCCCTCCCAGGATGCTTCTTCATCAAGTGAGGTAAACACCCAGGCTGAGACACCGGCCGCTGACACAGCAGCCACTTCCGGCAGAAATGCCGCACTGATAAACGCTTCTTTTCTTGGAGATTCCGAGGACGTTTATTACAACAAGGATCTGGTGCCTTCTGTGGCGCCCTACAGCGTCAATCCCGACTTTTCCAACGTTGTTTATGACAAGGAATTTGCTTACTATTTTGACTTATCCCAGCAGTCTGAATATAACGACGTCAAGGCGAGACGGCAGGCCCTTATCAAGAACAATTTCTATGTTGAAAGCTCAGGCTCTTCCGAGTTTTTTGATATCTATGAGGGCAACCGCTATTCAATGTTCCCGGACTTCATCACAGTGGATTCCCTGATGCACACCTATCATCTTTATTTTGCCCATCTTATGAAGACCACGGAAAAAGAGTATCTGGCTTCTGACCTTGAGGCTCTGACAGGGAATATGCTGGCCGCAGCAGATGCCCAGGTTAAGACTCTTGCGGGATCAGAGTGGGAGACTGCCGCAAGAAGAAATCTTGCATTCTTTGCAGTGGCAGACATGCTTATAAAGGATAATTCCAACCTTGAGATAAGTGACAGCGAAGTTGCAGAAGCAGCTAAGTCCGAGTTTGACAAGATCATGGCTGCGGAGGGCATCGATGACTGCTATCTCACAGGCCTTATGGAGGACTACTCCCAGTACAAGGTCAGGGGCTATTATGACGAGACCCCGGAGCAGCAGAGATATTTCCGCACCATGATGTGGTATGGAAGGATCCCCTTCGCCCTGGACACTGATGACAGCGTAAGAAGCGCAATTCTCATGTGCTGTGCTCTGGCTGAAGATCCAAAGGAATACGGCAATATTTATTCCGTAACCTCCTTCTTTGCAGGAAAGTCCGATGATCCGGGATATAACGAGCTTATCCCAATCATCGACAAGGCCTACGGCAAGGTTCCCCAGGACAGCGAGCTTATCGGTAATACAGATGCTTTTGCAAAGGTTATGGAAGAAGTGAAGAGCCTTCCTCTTCCTCAGATCAATTCCATTCCCACTATGGAATGGGAGGAATCCGTGATCCCTTCCTTCAGATTTATGGGACAGCGCTTCACCATTGATGCTGCAATCATGCAGCGCCTGGTTTATCAGTCCGTTGAGGAGAATTCACTGGGAGCAAAGAGAATGCTTCCCGATACCCTGGACGTTCCCGCAGCACTGGGGTCTGAGACAGCCTACAAGCTCCTTGAGGAGACAGGAGCTACTGATTTTAAGAACTACACAGACAATCTTATTCTGGCAAAACAACATTTTGACAACGACGATCCGGCCCTTTGGAACGCAAGTCTTTATGCGGGCTGGATGAATATATTGAGACCTCTTTTGGAGGAAAAAGGTGAAGGTTACCCCTCCTACATGCAGTCCGAGGAGTGGACAAAGAAAAACCTTGAGACCTTCTGCGGCTCCTACGCTGAGCTTAAGCATGACACCATTCTCTATGCCAAGCAGATCATGGCTGAGATGGGCGGCGGAGATATTGATGTCATTGATGACAGAGGATATGTGGATCCACAGCCTGTTGTTTACAGCAGATTCGTATCACTTTCCAATAAGACAAAAGAAGGCCTTGAGAGCATGGGACTTCTTGGAGAGACCCAGAAGGAGGACCTGCAGAAGCTCTCTGACATCGGCATGATGCTTCTTAAAATCTCCGAAAAAGAGCTTACCAATGAGGCTCTTTCTGATGAGGAATACGATTTTATCAGATGCTACGGCGGCTATATAGAGCACTTCTGGCAGGAAGCCAACAGAGATAAGTTTGAGGACGGAAATATCGGCCAGAGCTATCAGTTCCCTTGCCCTGTAGTGGCCGACATTGCCACAGACCCCAACGGAACAGTGCTGGAGATCGGATCCGGCGAAGCTGAGACTGTATATGTGGTATTTCCTATAGACGGAGAGCTCCACATCGGAAGGGGAAGCGTCTACAGCTTCTATCAGTTTGAGACACCAATTTCAGATCGTCTCACCGATGAGGAATTCAGAAACAAGTTAGACGGCGGATATCTTGATGAAAACTGGAACTGGATTGAGGTGGAAGATAAGCCGGAAAGAGCTCCCTGGACATTAAGTTATCGGTTAAACAACTAAAAATGCATAAAAATAAATTTCTAAAAAATAAATATTTTTGGCTACTGCTGCTTTTTACGGCGGCAGTAGTTTTTTGCTGCGTATATTTAGTAATTAATTCATCAAAAATACCAAAATGGGTGAGCCCAAACGACGGCAAGACCCTTCGTGAAGGCAGATATGCTGCGACTTTGCAGAAAAAAAGCCTTACGATTACTGCTGATGATGGTAAAGAGATCTGGAAATCCGACAAGGACCATGTAATTCAGGACTTTCTTTTTGCAGATCTTGATAAAAACGGAAGGACAGAGCTGATAGCCCTTTTGTGGAAACATGGAATTTATGGGAAGGACAGGCCTTTCTGGGTCCTTGATAACGAGGATAATAAGTACTCCCAGCACCTGTATATTTATGAGATTTCTGAGGATGATAAAGTAAAACAAAAATGGTGCACCTCCTATGTGGGACAGGAAATAACCCGCATGAAGCTTATAAAACAGAACCCCGGGATCCTGCTTACAGAGCGGATTGACGGCAGCTGCTCCCTCTGGCGATGGGAATCCTTCGGCCTTAAGAACATGAGGAATGAAGTAAAATTCATAGCCTTCGGAGATAACATCATCCACAAAGAGATCCTTGAACTGGCCAACGGAAAACATGCCGGAACCTATGATTTTCTCTATAAGGACTTTCAGAAAGAGATAGAAAGCGCCGATCTGGCGGCGATTCAGGTGGAATCCATGCTGGTGGACAAGGATGAGATGGTGTCAGGCTATCCAAGCTTCGGAGCTCCTCTTAAGGTGGGAGAAGCCATAGCGGAAGCGGGCTTTGATATAGCGGTCTGTGGCAGCAATCACGCCCTGGACAAGGGAATATACGGAATAGACGTCACCACAGCTTTTTTTGAAAAAGAGGGGATTACCTGCCTGGGAGTGCAGAACAGCCGGGACAGCGAGTACAGACCCTATGAAATAGTAGCTGCCAATGGCATGAAGCTGGCGCTTTTTTCCTATACCTACGGTACCAATGTGGGGGATGCCAGGAATAAATATCCCTATGTGATTCACTACCTTCCGGAGACCGAAAAAGAAGAAAATGATCTCATAAATGACCTTAAAAAGGCCCGAAATGAGGCGGATTTGTTGATCATTTTTGTCCATTGGGGGCAGGAGTATGAGACGGAAGTCACAGAGGATCAGCAACACATGGCAGAGCTTTTTGCAAAGGCAGGGGCGGACATTGTTATCGGAACTCATCCTCATGTATCACAGAAGTTTGAAGAGATTGACAGGCCTGATGGTCAAAAAATGTTGATTTTTTATAGTCTTGGGAACTTTAGAGCCTGTCAGGGCATGAATGATAATACAAAAACAGGGTTGGAAGCCGTAATTTACCTTGAACACTGCTATGAAGGGGTGAGGGTGCGAGAGTACACAGCAAGCACGCTGACGGCATTTGTTAAGGGGGCGGAATAAAGTGAATAAATATGCGTTTGACAAGGTACACTTTCTGTACTACGCTAGTAAGGTAGTTTGTAGCTTACAGATGACTGTAAGTCCACATGCAATCACAAGTATGAGAAGGGAGAAAATTAAATGAACAAGACAGAGTTAGTAGAAGCAATCGCAAAAGAGACTGGCCTTACAAAGGCTGCATCAGAGAAGGCTGTTAAGGCTTTCGTTGACGTTGTTACTAAGGAGCTTAAGAAGAAGGGCAAAGTTCAGCTCGTTGGCTTCGGTACATTCGAGACCGCTAAGAGAGCAGCTAGAACCGGTAAGAACCCTCAGACTGGCGCAGCTATCAAGATTCCTGCAGCTACAGTTCCTAAGTTCAAGGCTGGTAAGGCTCTTAAGGACGTTGTAAATAAAAAGTAATTAAAATGACTTTCAAGGCCGTGGCATTTGCCGCGGTCTTTTTTCGTGTGCTATAATACTTTTTGCGAAAAATATACATTTTCATTTGTTCAGAAAGGAAAAATGTTATGGAAGAAAAAGAATTATTAAAGCTTATAGACCACACTCAGCTCCAGGCTGATGCTAAATGGGAGGACATTGTTAGTCTTTGCGATGAGGCAGTTAAGTACGGTACAGCTACTGTCTGCATCCCTCCTACATATCTTAAGAGAGCACATGATAAATACGGCGACAACCTTGTTCTTTGCACAGTAATCGGATTCCCTCTTGGTTACAGCTGCACCGCTGCTAAGGTTGTTGAGGCAAAAGAGGCCATCAAGGACGGCGCTTCCGAGATCGACACCGTTGTTAATATCAGCGACGTTAAGAACGGCAGATTCGACGAGGTTAAGAAGGAACTTCAGGCCATCAGAGAGGCCTGCGGCGACAAGCTTCTCAAGGTTATCATCGAGACCTGCTACCTCACTGAGGAAGAGAAGGTTGAGCTCTGCAAGATCGTAACCGAGGTTAAGGCTGACTACATCAAGACCTCCACAGGTTTTGGCAGCGCAGGCGCAACCCTTGCCGACATCGAGCTCTTCAAGAAGAACATCGGACCTGATGTTAAGATCAAGGCTGCCGGCGGCATCAGAACCATTGAGGATGCACTAGGCTATGCCGATGCAGGCTGCAGCAGAATCGGATCCTCCAAGGTAGCTCCCCTTATTGCAGCAAAATATAATCTTTGATAGGAAATCACATAAATGGCTTACAAGAATACAGTTATAGTTAACAGACTTACCGGTCTGCGCAAAAAAATGGCGGAGGCAGGCATCGACTATTACATGATGCCCACCTCTGATTTCCACAACTCAGAGTACTCAGCAGACTTTTTCAAGGTTAGAGAGTATTTCTGTGGCTTCGACGGATCCAACGGAACCCTGGTGGTATCCAAGGATTTCGCAGGCATGTGGACAGACGGAAGATATTTCATCCAGGCTGAGAACCAGATGAAGGGCACCGGAGTTGAACTTTTCAAGATGATGAACCCCGGAGTTCCCACCATCGAGGAGTTCCTGGATAAGAACATGAAGGAAGGACAGACCCTGGGCTTCGACGGCAGAGTGGTATCCACCAGCATCGGTGAGAAGCTTGAGAAGAAGCTCTTTAAGAAAAATGTCTCCTTCAAGATCGACAGAGACCTGGCTGAGGAAGTCTGGACCGACAGACCCGCACTTCCCTGCCACGACATGTATGTTTTATCAGATGAGCTCTGCGGCAAGTCCTTTGCTGAGAAGCTTGCTGATGTAAGGGGCAAGATGAAGGAAAGCGGCACATCAGCTCATCTTTTATCCAAGCTTGATGACATCATGTGGCTCACCAACCTTCGCGGCAACGACGTGGAGTGCAATCCTGTGGCTCTGTCCTATGCTTATATTACTGAGACAGACTTCGTTCTTTTTGTTCAGACAAAAGAGATTACTGACGAAGTAAGGGAATATTGCAAGAAGGTAAATATCACCCTTAAGGATTACCATGAGCTCACCTCATTCCTTTCAGAGGTTAAGTTTGAAGGAGATGTTCTCTACGATAAGAGAAACACCAACTTCCTGACCTACAAGACCCTTGAGAAGAAGGCAAAAGAGGCTTCTGTGGAGCTTAAGAACGTCAAGAACCCCACAGAGCTTATGAAGGCCATCAAGAACGACACTGAGCTTAAGAACATCAGAGAGGTGTATCTTAAGGACAGCGCCAAGCTCACAGAGTTCATTTACTGGGTTAAGAAGAATGTAGGCAAGATCCCCATGACAGAGTACTCAGCTGCCATGAAGCTTGACGGCATGAGAGCAGAGCTCCCGGGATTTATCGAGCTTTCTTTCCCTACCATCAGTGCTTACAACGCCAACGCAGCCATGGCCCACTATGAGGCTACCGAAGACAACTGCGCAGAGGTTAAGGCTGAGGGTATGCTCCTTGTGGATTCAGGAGCCACCTACACAGGCGGAACCACCGATGTTACAAGAACCATCGTTGTGGGAGAGATCTCCGATGAGATCAAAAAGCACTACACAGCCACTGTGGCAGGTATGCTTCAGCTGGCAGGCTGCAGATTCATGGAGGGTTGTACCGGAAGAAACGTAGACATTTTTGCCCGTCAGCCCCTTTGGGATATGGATATTGATTACAACCACGGCACAGGTCATGGTATCGGCTATATGCTCAATGTTCACGAGGGACCTCAGAACATCAGATGGAGATTTGCTCCCGGCATGGAGGAGGCTCCTTTACAACCCGGCATGATCGTTTCCGACGAGCCCGGTGTTTACATCGAGGGAAGCCACGGAATCCGTATCGAGAACATTGTTGAGGTTGTTAAGAGAAACGAGAACGAGTACGGCAAGTTCTACGGCTTTGATCATCTTACCTATGTGCCCATTGACCTTGAGGCCATTGATAAGAGCTTCATGAAGCCTGAGAATGTCAAGGCTCTCAATGACTACCATGCATGCGTATATGAGAAGCTCCTTCCTCTCATCGATGATGAGGAAGTAAAAGAGTGGTTAAAAGAGGCCACAAGAGCAATCTGATGCAATATTAACGAGAGATTAAATAAGTCTTAAATCGTGCCAAAACCCTTGAAAAATGCGAGTCTTTGGCTATAATAATAATTAGAAACTACTTAGTAGTTCTCCTGGGGTGTCCGACAACTCCTGTGTAATTTGAACCTACAGTTACTTTAAACGGGACTCCTATATTGCCAATATAATTGTCACGCCTTCGGCCCTGCGCATGCGCAGACCAGCTATGGGAGAGGAAGACAGGCATATTGGTTGCGGTAACCCACCTGGCGATAGCTAGGAGTCAAATAACAGGAACCGGCATTTTGGGATTTAAACGGAAATAAAAGCAGTCATCTATGGTGGCTGCTTTTTCCTTTTGCTATAATAGTTATAAATGAATAAAGGAGGACTCCCGCTACTATGAAACTAAACGACAAATGGCTTAAGAAAAAATGGGCTGCCAACACCTTTGCGCTGTGCGCGGCGGTGGCATTTTACATGTTACTCACTCATTTTTCGGATATTTTCAACGGAGTGGGATCCTTTTTCAGCTTCCTGAATCCCATAATAACGGCAATTGTCATTGCATATATCTTTAATCCCGTGGCCAAGCTATTCAGGGATCATCTCCTTAAGAAGATGAAGAATAGGAACGCCGCCTGGAAGCTTTCCGTGGCTCTGGCACTTGTGGTCATTATCCTGGCAGTGACTTTACTGTTCGTGGCACTTATACCTCAGCTTGCACAATCTGTAATGACCCTGGCCAGTAACATGGGGGGATATATAGAGACAGCCCAGGAGCTCCTTGAAGAGTTCCAGAAGGGCCAGCAGTTCTTTGGCTTTGATGTGGCAGCTCTTGCCAGCTTTGGTGAGAAGGTGCTGACTACCATCACCAATTATGCATCCACCAACATGCCGGGCTTTGTATCAACCTCCGCCAATATCGGTAAGGGTGTCTTTGACCTGGTTATTTCCTTTATTCTGGCGATCTACCTTCTCCTTGACAAGGACAGGATATTAAATGGTTTCTCAAGGCTTTTTGCCCTTCTTATGAAGGATGAGACCTACAGAAACGCAGGAACACTGCTGGAGAGATGCAATGCCATTCTTATCCGCTATATCAGCTTTGACATCATTGACGGTATCATCGTTGGCATCATCAACCTGGTATTCATGCTTATTGCAGGAATTCCTTACGCGGTGGTTGTTTCCTTTATCGTGGGCATCACCAATCTGGCACCGACCTTCGGACCCATCGTGGGAGCAGCTATAGGAGCCTTTATCCTGGTTCTCATTGATCCCTGGTCTGCCCTGGCATTCCTGATCTTTACCATCGTGCTTCAGACTATAGACGGTTATATCCTCAAGCCAAGGCTCTTTGGCGAAAGCCTCGGAGTATCTCCTCTGATGATCCTTATAGCCATCATCCTTGGAGGAAGACTCTTTGGTGTTATCGGAATCCTTCTGGCTATTCCTTTTGCGGCCATTTTTGATTTCGTATGGCACGATTACTTGATAAAAAAACTTGAGTTACGCCGAACAAAGAAGTACAATATATAGTATGATACAGATTATCAAGCTCATGTTGAATTACATGCTTGCATGGAATTCAACATGAATTTGATAATCGAACAAATATGAGGAAGTAGCACGAAAGTGCGGATTCCGAATATTTGAGGATTACGAGAGCGAAGCGTAGTAATCCGTATCATACGTCAGGTGTTGATTAGAAAATATGAGGAAGTAGCACGATATCGAGGTCATATTATTACGGGGGTAATTTACTATGACAGATTTTGTAGGAACCGCAATTGATTTCGCCAAGGAGAAGATTGATACGGTAATGGACATCTGGGAGGGCTTCGATGAAGACAAGAAGAAGCTTCTCATAGGATGCGCGATCGCAGCTGTGTCTGTAATTGTGGTGGCTGCTGTTGCGTACAGCATCGGCAAGAAGGCAGGTAGACGTATCGCCTTCGAGGAAGAGGATTTTTAATATAGGATAACTATGGGCATCTGCAACAGGCGGATGCCCTTTTCATTAAGTTTATGAGGGGCTTATGAATAAAACAGTTAAGATCATTTTGAGAGCAGTACTTCTTACTCTGCTTCTTTTTGTTATAGTTGCCGGCATGCTGGGAGCCTATCTTACAGTGGACGAATACAAGCCTGCAGATGTGGAGGAGCTCACACTTTCCGGTGAGAAGGGAAGTAAGGTGTCTTTTGGCAAAGAGTACACCATTTCTTCTCTGAATGTTGGATACGGAGCCCTGGGTGATAACGCAGACTTTTTCATGGACGGCGGAAAAATGGTGAATAGCGCCACCAAGGAGAGGGTATATCAGAATCTTGACGGCATTATGGGGCTGATAGATGCTGATGCTCCGGACTTTGTATTTTTCCAGGAACTGGACCGCAGATCCACCAGAGCACATTTTGTGGACGAGCTTCAGTATTTTGTAGACAACAATAAGGGCGGCGTTTTAGGCGGGCAGTACACCTATGCAACCAACTTCAGGGTGGCATTTCTGCCATATCCTATTCCGCCTATCGGTAAGGTTGAGTGCGGACTTGGACTTTTTTCTTCCTGCCTTGTGAATAAGGCTGAGAGAATCCAGCTGCCATGTCCCTTTACCTGGCCCGTCAGCATCATGAATCTCAAGAGATGTCTTCTTGTTACCAGATGTCCCATAGAGGGCAGCGACAAGGAACTGGTTCTTATCAACCTGCATCTTGAGGCCTATGATGACGGTTCCGGCAAGATTGCTCAGACCAATATGCTCAAAGAATTGATGTTAAAGGAGGTTAATGCCGGCAACTACGTTATTGCCGGAGGAGATTTTAATCAGGGCTTTTCCAACGTGGATGTTTCAGCGTACCCGCAGCATGAGGGACTTTGGGTGCCCGGAATCATCGATATAGACGATTTTGGGGAGAGCATAGATTTTTACACAGGAGATAACGCGCCTAGCTGCAGATCACTTGATAAGGTTCTTGCAACTGCAACAAGTACAGATCCGAAGGATTTCCAATATTATGTGATTGACGGATATCTTGTTTCAGCTAATATCAGCGTAAATGAAATAACGACAAGGGATGTGGGCTTCAAATATACAGACCACAACCCGATTGTGTTGAAGTTTACCCTGACAGATGGAAACAATTGATTGGTGACATGGCACGTTTTTTCGACTATAATCAAAAGGTATGAAAACTTTCGAAAGGGGAACAGGAGTCAATGGTACAGAAAAAGAAACGTAATGTAATTGTTGGACAGTCAGGAGGCCCTACGGCAGCTATCAACTCTTCACTTGCAGGAGTTTACAGAACTGCCATAGACCGTGGATACCAGAAGGTATATGGAATGATCCATGGTGTACAGGGACTTATGGAAGGCAGATATGTAGACCTTTCTGATCACATTCAGTCAGGACTCGACATCGAGCTTCTTAAGAGAACTCCATCTGCATATTTGGGTTCATGCAGATTCAAGCTTCCGGAGATTTTTGAGAGCAAGGATATCTACGAGAAGATATTCCAGATTCTTGATAAGCTGGAAATCGATTGCTTTATCTATATCGGTGGTAATGATTCCATGGATACCATCAAGAAGCTTTCTGATTATGCTATAATTTCAGGCTCTCAGATAAGATTCGTTGGTTGCCCTAAGACCATCGACAACGATCTGGCACTTACTGATCACACACCGGGCTATGGCTCAGCAGCCAAGTACATCGGAACATCAGTTAAGGAGATCATCAGAGACAGCTGGTCACTTGAGACAAGCAATGGACAGGTTATCATCGTAGAAGTAATGGGAAGAAACGCAGGATGGCTCACCGGCGCTACAGCTCTTGCCAAGGGCGAGGATTGTGACGGACCTGATGCAATCTATCTTCCTGAGCTTCCTTTTGACATGGATGCATTCATCAAGAAGATCAAAGGTCTTCTTAAGAACAAGGCATCAATCGTTGTTGCTGTTTCCGAAGGTATCAGAACCAAGGACGGCAAGTATGTAAGTGAGCTTGGCAACAGCATCGATTATGTAGATGCATTCGGACACAAGCAGCTTACAGGTACAGCCAGATACCTCTGCGAGGTAGTTTCCAAGGAGTGCGGCTGCAAGACACGTCCTATCGAGCTTTCAACACTTCAGAGAGCTGCCAGCCACTGCGCATCCCGTGTGGATATTCTTGAGGCCTATGAGGTTGGTGGTGCTGCCATGAAGGCTGCTGACGAAGGCGATAGCGGCAAGATGGTAGTTATCGAGAGACTTTCAGACGATCCTTATCAGGCAGGAACTGAGGTTAAGGATGTTCACAAGATCGCTAACGACGAGCGTACCGTTCCGAGAGAGTGGATCAACAAGGAAGGCACCTATGTAACCAATGAGTTCATCACCTATGTTAGACCTCTTATCCAGGGCGATGTAGGACCTATCATGGTTGATGGTATTCCGAGACACCTTTACAGACCCGGATTCCAGGATATTCTTTGATTTTTAGCGGCTAATAACACATAAATGACCAGGGCTGTCATTCCTGTTTTGGAGTGACAGCCTTTTTTCGACTAGATATAAACTATATTACGTTATACTTTTTTTATTTGACAGACATTTTTGCTAATTTTATTATATTATCAGATACTATCGGTAGTTTGGGCTTCTATAACTAGGGTAAAAGAGATGATTACATACAGTACCGGGCAGATAGTAACTGATCTGGCGCTTCGGTTCATAAGTGCCAGCGACAGCTACTATAACTATGTCTGTGACGGACAGGAAAATGATTTTTTATCAAATGTCTTTTCTGAAGATGTGCATCTGCTTGAAGAAATGGCGGAGCATCTTAAGACAAAGGGCAGTGGGATTGTATGCTTTCGCATGAAGAAAAAATGTGGTGAATACGCCTGGGTAACAGCCAGATGCACCAAGGACATTTCTTCTGAGGGCGACAGCATTATTATTGATTTTCAGGATATAAGCCAGAGCGGAGGATCTTCCGCCAGGATTCCTTTGGATGAGGCCACAGGGCTTCTTACCAAGAAGGCTATTACCGATTATGCCAAGGAAAAATGTGCCAATCCTGAAGGGAAGGTCATTTGCCTGGGTATACTGGATGTAGATAATTTTAAGCATATCAATGACACCAAGGGCCATGCCTATGGTGATAAGGTGCTGGCGGCAGTCAGCAGAGTTATTCAGGACGCCATCGGAGATTTTGGCAAGGCCGGAAGAATAGGCGGCGATGAGATCCTCCTGGTAATAGAGCTTGATAATGGCAAGGATGAGCTCAGGCCTATCCTTCGTACCATCAGAGAGAAGGTAGAGAAGCTCTTTAAGGATGAGAAGGGATTCCCTCTTATCACTGTTTCCATCGGAGCTGCTGATTTTCCTACCTATGTTGATAATTATATGGATCTGTTCAATCTGGCGGACAGAATGTTGTACAGAGCCAAGAACAGGGGCAAGAACAGATATGTCATGTACACCCCTGAGATACACGGTATCGTCGTTGACGGTGAGCTTAAGGAAGAGGACAACAAGGCAGTCAACAGCACGTCCCTGCTTGATAAGACCAAGCTTGTGCTGGAGACCATAGACGGGTTCTTTGGAACCATGGGTGAAGCCATTTCCGAGGAACTTGTCAAGATCGCTGCAGCCTACGAGCTGGATGAAGTATATGTTTTTTACAAGAATCTTGATAAGAGCATCTACGGTTACAGAAGGCTTGAAGAGACTGAGTATCACGGCAAGAAGATCAGTAAGATCATAGAGTCTGTTTCTGATCTTAAATATGTTGAGGAAGTGGGCTTCATCAACTACTTCAATTCCAACGGAGTATTTGTGGTGGACACTCCCCATGTACAGCTTCGGGATACAATGGCTCCCAAGGCTTTCTTCGAGAAGCATGGCATCAAGCACGCCTTCCTGTACAAGATGCAGACTACTGATTGTGATGGCTATATTGCCCTTTACAATATCAGGGAATTATCAAGAAAATACCCGCAGCCGGACATCACAGACTTCACATATCTGGCCAAAATGATAGAAATTGCATTGAGAACCCGATAAAATCTAAGTTTTTTTAGGAAATATTTGATTTTTTTGCGTATTTTAGCCATTTTTGGGTTGTTTGTGCTCGAAAATAGTGGTAGAATGGGCAATGTAATAAATATTTCTTTTTGGAGGGAAAAAAATGAACAAGACAGAACTTATCGATGCAATTGCTAAGGAAGCTGGTCTCACAAAGAAGGATGCTGCTGCAGCACTCAACGCTTTCACTGAGACAGTAACTAAGGAGCTTAAGAAGAAAGGTAAGGTTCAGCTTGTTGGCTTTGGTACATTCGAGACAACAAAGAGAGCAGCTAGAACAGGTAAGAATCCTCAGACTGGCGCTGCAATCAAGATTCCTGCATCTGTAGCACCTAAGTTCAAGGCTGGTAAGGCTCTCAAGGATCTTGTAAACAAGAAATAATTTATTTTGTAATTACGGAGGCTGCGCTTTAGGGCGCAGCTTTTTCAATATATAAATATACGAAATAGTTAATATGAATCATTGATATTTTAATAGATTTTTTATAATATAGAGGTATATACACCCATTAAACAAGAATAAGGGCATTCTAATATGACTTTTGAGAGAAGTTTTCAGAACTTTGTGCAGATATTATCTGAAGAAGAGGTTACTCCTGAGATTTCGCCAAGTGCATTGGCGGACCTCTCCAAGGAGTTTTTTCTGCGCTCTATCGTAGCGGTTGTTTCCGATTCCAGGGATTCCGACAGGGCGGGAGAACCGGAGACTATTATTTCGCTTTTTGGTCCCACTCCTGAGAATGAGGCTCCGGCATATCTGTTTAAGCACAAGATTGCAGACAAGAAGGTGATTGTCTACAATATCTACCTTTTGCCGGATAAGAACTGGAACGAAGAGGAATACAAGAACTTCGCCATTGTTCTTGATATTCTTTCATTTCATATGGAGAAATTCCTCCTGACAAGTATTGTCAGAAGAAGTGCCCTTACACAGTATCTTACAGGACTTCCCAATTCGGGAGGTTTCATCGCATTTGCTACCAAGCTTCTGGAGTCCAGAGCTATCATGGGCTATGATTCCTTTTATTTTAATCTTAAGAGCTACGGTCTCATCAGCAGGCGCTACGGCCTTTCCGAAGGTGATGAGATCATGAAGCGCTATGCGGCTAAGCTCAGAGAGTTCTGTGACACTGACGAGATTATTTCTCATTTCGGAGGCGACAATTTCACTGCTCTTATCAAAAAGGAGAGGACCAAGGAGTTCATCAAGTTCCTTTCGGGAGTGGTGGTTTACGGCAATAAGAACGGCAAAGAGGAAGAGGTCAAGATTGAGGCTGTTTCCGGTATCTATGCTGTAGACGATTCTCTGAAGGAGGCCGGGCAGCTTATTTCCAGAGCCATGATGGCTTGCAATTATGCCAAGAATGTGGCCAACAAGCCCTATGTATTTGTTAACAAGGCCATGAGCACCAGGATCTACAGACAGAAGCAGATTGAGGACAGATACGAGGAAGCTCTTCAGAACGACGAGTTCAGGATCTATCTTCAACCCAAGGTCAATACCAGGACCGGTGAGCTGATAGGAGCGGAGTCCCTGGCAAGGTGGTTCTGTAACGGCGTGGTGCTTTATCCCACAGAGTTTGTGCCTATCCTTGAACAGGAGGGCATGGTTGCCTCCCTGGATCTCTATGTGCTCAAGAAGACCTGCGAATATATCAAGAACTGGGAGAAGAACGGAATTACCCCCGTTCCTGTGTCCATTAACTTCTCAAGAAGAGATCTTAACTACAAAAATCTCGCCGGAGAGATCTTAAGGATAATAGATAATGCCGGCGTTGAGAGAAAATATATCCAGATTGAGGTCACTGAGACCGCCAGTGAGGATGAAAGAATCCTCATGACCAATTTCCTTAAGAAGCTCAGGGACATGAATATTGAAACCGCTATCGATGATTTTGGGACCGGTTACTCGTCTCTTTCGAACCTCAGAGACTTTCCTGTTACTGAGATCAAAATTGATCGTTCTTTCATCAACAATGATGAGCTAAACAGGAACGATGAGATAGTGCTCCGCAACATCATCATAATGGCGAAAGAGCTTGGTATTAACGTGATCGCGGAGGGTGTTGAGCGCCCTGATCAGACCAAACTTCTTGATTCGGTTGGCTGTTATCTGGTGCAGGGATTTTTGTACGATAACCCCATGCCGGAACAGGATTTTCAAAAACGCTTAATCAAGAGGAAATATTCAGAATAGAGTATTTATCGGCACTTCTCAAGGAACCGCTTACATTTTATTTTATAAATTTTTAATTTTTTTATTGTTCACTTTTCTTTATCAAAGTAGTATGATAAACACTGTTCGCAGATGCAAGCCTGCTAACTTATGAGAAGGGGATAAGTATATGAAAAAAGAAGTAAAGGTTTCATTGGGCGGAAAGGCCCAGATCAGGCAGTTCATTAACATGAACTCCAAGTCTTCCTGTGAGATCGATGTGCAGGATGGACACAGCTTTATTGACGGCAAGTCAATTGTTGGTCTGTTATCACTCAATCTTTTCAGACCGCTTCAGGTAACTGTCATCGGGGATGATAAGAAGATCACCAAACTGATCGACGATTACAATTCACATCAGCTTCTTCTTGCCAAGTAATTGGTGAAGAGGCATAAACAATAAAAAACTCATGTTTCCGGTTATACCGAAGACATGAGTCTTTTTTTTCTTAAGATAATGTTTCTGAGTGATCAGTCAACGCGCTTGTTGCCCCAGAAGAAGAGAGCAACGGTGCCGGGGCCTGTATGGCTTCCGATGGTGGTTCCGATACTGTAGATTCTGACCTTGCCCATGAGGTGAGGGAACTGTTCCTCAATCATATCTGCAACCTTGCGGGCATCTTCATAGCAATCAGAATTGGAGATATAACATTCTCCGTCGTATTCGGTGCCGTTCTCTGCCAGTTCAACCATTTTCTGAACCTGAGCCTTCATAACAGCGCTCTTTCCTCTTATCTTGGATCTGACGATGAGCTTGCCCTGATAATCCACATTCATGAGAGGGCAGATGTTTAAAACATTACCGATGGCACCGGCAACCTTGGAAACACGGCCGCCTCTTACAAGGTATTTAAGGTCTGAAACGAAGAACCAGTGCTGACATTCAAGTCTGTGGTCAACAGCCCACTGATAAAGAGAATCGATATCCATTCCTTCATCCCTGAGGTCTGCCAGCTTATCCATAAGAAGACCAAAGCCTGCGGAAGCTGCCAGTGAGTCCACAACAAAGATCTTTCTGTCGGGATATTTCTCCTGAAGCTGATCCCTGGCGATAATTGCAGAATTAAGTGTTCCGGATATTCCTGAGGAAAGTGTAAGGTGAAGAATGTCCTTGCCGTCCTTGAGCATTGGCTCAAAGTATTCAATATATTCGCCGACGCTGACCTGAGAGGTCTTGGTCATGCTTCCTTCGGCCATTCTTTTATAAAACTCTTTAAAGGAAATAGATATACCGAGATCATCAGGATAATCTACGCCATCAATCTGGAAATGAAAGCATACATACTTGATGTTTCTTCGTTCAAAATGAGCGTTATCAAGATCTGCTGTTGAGCAGCAGCTAAGTATATAATTGTTCATGATCGTCCCCTTTTTAATACTTATTTATACCAACTAACATGATACATTAAAAATGATTTTGTATCAAATTAAATGATACGACAAATTGCACAAGCATAAAACCTGGAATTATCTGAATTGTCTGAAAACATGCACAATTTTAAAAAAGAGGTTGACATCTTTTTGTGCAAATGGTATATTAAATATACAATCACATAGCAAATAAAACTTGAGCAGTCGAGATGGCATAAGCTTCATCGCAGACGAGCGAAGAGTTTTCGGAGCGACTGGTATCCACAGCAAAGGCGGCGATGCTTCACCGGAGCCAAGGGATCCCAACAAGTCGCGAAAGGTGTGATTTAAATATATAGTTGTAATTAACAAGCAACTAGGAAAGATGAGGATGAGACCCTTGGAAATTTCAATTTAAGGGCGGGTGTTCATTAAAGTAATGGATGCCCGCCTTTCTCGTTGTCTAAATATGATATATATATTATATAACTGGATTAAATATTTATAAATTGACGAAAAATTCTATACTTTTCTTGTAAGCAGATTCCTTTTTCTATAATATTAATCTGTAGCCATATGTATTGTTGGGTTTTTATGCCGTTTTGGCAGAGGTAATCCATGGAGATTTACGATTCCCACGAAATAGTTATCGATAAAACTACACATGTATTGATTTCTGGGGATCCTGAAGCTGACAGAATCATTAAGGGGAGAAATCAAGCTCCCTTTGAAGAAAATGTCACTGAGGATTACAGAGAGCTTTTTCTGAAGAATCTTGAGAAGTGCGACGGGCGCTTTTTCCCTTCTGAACTCAGATATGAGGATAAGACTGCATATTTCTACATAAAGGCCACTGAAGGTGAGGAGACCGGCACTGTACATCTTAAGATTATCGGTATTGATTCACTGCTGGACACATATACAGGGCTGGATAATATGCTTACCGCCAGCAAGGCGCAGCTGGATCTTTATGACGATGTTTACTTCGGATATGATCCTGCCGACGGTATGGTGGATATTTTACATACTCAGGAGGCTGATTTCGACGGGGGAAGATATACTCTCGATGAATTTGAGCAGCTCCTTGCCAAGAGGGCTTCTGACAAGCAGAAAAGCGCTCTGAAGGGATTTATCAATCAGATAAAGTCCAAGACCGGCAGATTTTCAACCAGAATTGAGGGCAATCTCCTGAATGATGACAGTAATAGCAATATTACCAAACTCGAGGGAGCTTTCGTATATTTTGACAAGGAAAAAGAGGGTGTGGTAGGCCACATCCATCTTGGAACCACCAGAGGAAAGTTTGTTGCCACCAGCATCAAGCATGATTCCCTTACAGGTCTGGTGGATAAGTCTGACATCAGCAGGATAGCAATGGAAAGAATCGATGAGAGACATCTGGCGGGCACAACCCTGGCAGTGGTGGACATCGACTTCTTTAAAAATATAAATGATACCTATGGGCACCAGTACGGTGACACTGTCATTAAGAAGATCGCGGATATTATATCCTCCGTGGTGGCCAGCGACGGTATCGTGGGCAGGTTCGGCGGAGATGAGTTCCTGATCGTCTTTTACAATATTCCTGATGAGGAGACCCTTAGAAGTTATCTCAGGAAAATGAAGAACGAGATTAAGGAAGCCTTCCCGGATAAGGGAATTGATGATAAGACGCCCCTTTCCATTTCTGTGGGCGCGGCGGTGTATCCTAAGGATGCGGACAGCTATGAGGATGTCTTTATGGTGGCGGATCATTGCCTTTATATAGCCAAGGACAAGGGCCGTAACCGCTATATTATCTATGATAAGAATAAGCATGGTGACATTGAGGTCATAAGGCTTAAGAAGAATACCACCAGGAAGCACAATGAAAGAGATATTTCGCTGGGGGATGTCATTGTTAAAATGTATGATCAGGTCTTCCACGGAGAGGGCACCAGCGTAGAGAGAATTATGGATGAGTTTGCACTATCCTTTGAGCTTCAGAGGGCAACTCTCTTTGTGGGGAGTCCCTTCAAATTCAGGTATTCTGCAGGCTCAGAGGCCATTAAGGATCCTTCTGGCGCGCAGTTTTTGCTGGGGTTCCTTAACAGCGAATTTAAGGATAAATACGTGAGAGACCAGAATTTCATAGTGGTTAACAGGCTTGATTCTCTGCCGGTTCAGGCGGGGGCCATCAAGATGTTCCTTAAGGAGGCCGGAATTTTATCCTACATTCTCATAAGATTTTTTGACAAAGAAAACAGAGAGTGTATACTTATGATTTCGAGCATTGGTAAACAGACTCAGTGGAATCAGATGCACTATAAATATTACAGAGCTCTGGGAGATCTGCTTTCCCTGAATACTCTTAATAATTTCTGAATTGAATAATACATAAAGCTGATGCTATTATTCCGATAGCATCAGTTTTTTTGGAGGAGACATGACTTATTTGGCAAAGTTTTTTTTTAACAGCATTATGCTGGGAGTTGGCCTGGCAATGGATGCTTTTTCCGTATCTTTGGCTAACGGATTTGCGGAAAGCAAAATGAAGAAAAAGAGGATGGCATTTATCGCCGGAATCTATGCGGGATTTCAGTTCCTGATGCCTATGATAGGCTGGGTACTGGTTCACGGAGCCTTGAGCTTTTTTAATGCATTTCAGCCCTTTATTCCCTGGATAGCTCTTGTTCTTCTTGCCTTTATCGGAGGAAAGCTTCTGATAGAGGGCATTAAGGAGAAAAAGTGCAGCGGCGACGGTGACTGCTTGAATTGCACCAATACCCAGTGCGAAAACTATGGCATTAAGAAGAATGAGAAGATATCCACCAGAATGCTTCTTATGCAGGGCGTGGCAACGGCAATAGATGCCTTGTCCGTTGGCTTTACAATTTCCGATTACACCGCCATGATGGCCCTTGGGGCTTCTCTTATAATCGGTGCTGTTACCTATGTGATCTGCTTTGCGGGCCTTGGCCTTGGAACAAAGTTTGGTACAAAGCTTGCAGGAAATGCCAAGATCATAGGCGGAATCATTCTTATAGCCATTGGAATCGAGATCTGCTTCTTCTAAAGATTTGTATATTTGAGTTGACATTTTTTATAAAGAAAAATAGAATAGTTAAAGGTTTATAGATTAAATGCGATGAAGGTGCGGGGGATACCCCAGGATGTTATGAGAGCCCTTTTAGAGAACTGGAGTCATCGGCTGGAAGCTCCACAGGATACCTCATATACGGAAATTTCTCACCGGAGCAGTCCAAATGAAACGATTATAGAGCATTCGCAAGTAGTTCGGAACGTATGTCTACGTTACAGATAAGAAAGAGCCTGTTGTAGCTTTTTTATGACAGGAACATGGGTGGTACCGCGGAACAATTCGTCCCATAGCATTATTACAAATGCTATGGGACTTTCTGATTAATTCAATTCCATAGCAGCAAACAGGAGGAAGGAAATTTGGAAAACAACGCTTTACGTCAAAAAATCGATGCAATCCGTGAAGAGATCATGGCTAATGCCGAGAAGCTTGATAATTCCAAGCTTGTTTACGAGATGAGAAAGAGCTTCTTGGACAACAAGACAGGCAAGATCAGCGCCCTTATGAAGGAAATGAAGAACATTCCTGCAGAGGAGCGTGCCGATTACGGAAAGAATGTTAATGAGTTAAAACAGTGGGCCCTTGAGCACTTTGAAGAGCTTGATAAGAAGATGAAGGAAAAAGAGCTTCAGCTCAGATATCAGGCTGAGAAGCAGGATGTTACCATGCCTGCCAAGATGCGCTACGAAGGCAATCTTCATCCGGTAACACAGATGAGAGAGACTCTTATCGACATTTTTGCCGGAATGGGATTTGAAATTTATGAAGGCACTGAGATTGAAAATGATTATTACAATTTCACAGCCTTAAATACTCCTAAGGATCACCCTGCAAGAGATATGCAGGATACCTTCTATCTGAGCCCTGAGTTCCTTCTCAGAACCCAGACATCATCAGGTCAGATCCATGTTATGGAGAACTCCAAGCCCCCTATCAAGATCCTTTCACCGGGTAAGGTTTTCCGTTCAGATGATGATGCAACCCATTCACCTATGTTCTCACAGATGGAAGGCCTTGTAGTTGATAAGGACATCACTCTGTGTGACCTTAAGGGAGCTCTTGAGCTTTTTGTTCAGAAGATCTACGGAGAGGGAACAACCACAAGACTTCGTCCTTCCTACTTCCCATTCACAGAGCCATCTGTAGAAGTAGACTGCAGCTGCTTTGCATGTAAGGGCAAGGGATGTAACCTCTGCAAGGGCACAGGCTGGATCGAAGTTCTCGGCGCAGGTATGGTTAACAAGAAAGTACTGGAGAACTGCGGAATTGACTCTGATGAATATAGTGGATTTGCTTTTGGTATCGGTATTGAGCGTACAGCAATGCTTAAATACGGTATCAACAATATTAAGCTGTTATTTGAGTCTGATATCGATGTACTTAAACAGATCGATCACTATGAATAATTGAGGAGGAAATGAAAAATGCTGGTACCTTTAAGTTGGCTTAAAGATTTTGTTGATATAGATATTGAACCCAAGGAACTTGAGAAAAAGCTCTTTGACTGCGGTTTCGAAGTAGAAGAGTGCTGGGAAGTGGGCAAGGATATCTCCAATGTAGTAGTTGGTGAGGTTCTTACCTGCGAAGCTATTCCTGACACACATCTTCATGTATGTACTGTAAATGCAGGCGAGCACGGTACATTCCAGGTATGCTGCGGTGCTGACAACGTACAGGCCGGTGGCAAGTATCCTCTTGCTCTTGTAGGCGCTACAGTTATCGAGACTGCCAAGGATCACGTTACAG
>JAEEGF011560702.1_pt1 | contig 24685 bp, 19 predicted proteins | sample 9134171 | NCBI WGS metagenome assembly JAEEGF01 (sample SAMN16246542, study PRJNA631951) | gut metagenome | biome: gut microbiome; feature: rumen; material: AP-attached | host: Bos | place: Iran: Karaj | collected 2018-10 | reverse complement strand
CACCTTCGTAGGCCTTGCCCAGGTACTCGCCGTGTTCGCCGGCAGGGCCGAAGGTGAGCATCATCACGATGGTGGAGATGCAGAGCACGCCGGGGATGATGGCTACGCCGATACCCACGCCGCTCTTGCCGCCGTCGAGCATGGCGTTGAGGAAGCGTTGGAAGACATTGCCCTCGCTCTTGAAGGAGATGTTCTGCTCGGTACCCTCCTCCTCGGTGACGGGGCTGTCCATCTCGGGGTAGGCTTTGAGGGTGAAGCGCTGCATGAGGCGTGTGGAGATGATGCTTCCAATGACGGCCCCCAGGAGTCCTACCAAGGCTCCGGAACCATAGCCTTTGCCAGTCATGAAGGCGATGACTACGAGGCCCATGCCGAAGGCGGTACCAAAGTTGGTGAGGGAAACGAGCTGGTATTTCTTGAAATAGCGGGCGAAATTGTTGTCCTTGGCCAGCGAGATGATAGCGGGGTTGTCGGAGAGGAAGGTCATCACGGCACCCAGGGCCGCCACACCGGGGAGGTTGTAGAGAGGCTTCATCAGCGGACGCAGCATGTTCTCCAGCAGACGCACCACGCCGAATTCGGTGAACATCTTGCTGATGGCGCCCATCAGCACGCAGATGGCCATGATGTAGAACACCGTCTCGAGCAGCAGATGGTAGGCCGTCTGCATGAAGGTGTTCAGCATGTGGGGCAACGTCATCTTGTAGGCCAGGAAGCCGAAGAAGCCAAAGAAGCAGATGAGGAAGATGAGGGCTTCGACGCTGCGGCGCGTGGTGAACTTGGACTTGCGCTCCTTCTTGGGGGCTGCGGTCTCGTGGTGACGGAACACCTCGAAGGGGTTGAGCACCGAGATGAGCCCGTTCAGCAGATTACGGCTACCATTGTGGTTGTTGCTCTGTTTCTCTTCCATGGCTTATTTTTTAAAGAGTTTGAAATAATCCATTGTCCAGGTGGCGCCGATATTGAAGTTCCAGGAGGCGTCGGTGACATCCTGTCCGGCGTTGTCGGTGTAACTGTCGGTCATGCGGCAGCCGTAGATGTGGAGGCGGACGTTTTTCTGCTCGGTGGGGAACCACTCGAAGCCGAGTCCGTAGCGGGCGGTGGCGTGGCCGGAGGCAAGCTGGTGATCTATCGAGACGGAGGAACCGAGGGTGACGTCAGACTTATTCTGTTCGTACATACCTTTGACGAAGATATTGAACTGCGGGGTGAAGTAGTAGTTGGCGCAGGAGACGAATCCGAAATTTTTGCCCCAGTCGTCGATGGCCAGTGCGTGGTGCATGAAGTCGAAGTAGAGGTCCCACTTGTCGTAGATGAGTTTGGCACCCAGCATGGTCATGTTGAGGTAGCTGCTCCACTTATATTCCACCATGGAGGTGCTCCAAAGGGTGTGGAAGTGGCCCATATTGCCTGCCCAGTAGAGGTTGTAGGCTACGAGACCGGCATCGTAGTTGAGGTTGTTGTAGTTGAGGTAAGGCGAGTTAGATACCTGTGCGATGAAGGTGTGGTTGCCGTCGTCGGTGATGTAGGCCCCACTGGCAGCGAGCTGGAAGCAGTAGATATTGCGCCAGATGTTGGTGGGGAAATAGACGTCAATGGGGGAGGCGTCGTATTCGAAACCACCGAGTGCCATAGCGTCCTTACCGAAGCGCAGGCGCCAGTTCTGATTGGGCATGTAGTCGAGGTAGAGGAAGTCGGTGTTGTCGAAAAAGGTTACCGAGCCGGGGTTGGCTACGATGCGCTGTTTGAAATAGTAGGAGAATCCTCCTCCGAGGTCGCCGCCGAGCATGAAGTTGAAATACTTGCCGTGGAAACCGAGGTTGGGGGTGGAGTCGGTAGTGGTGTACTCACCGTCGGCACGCACCTCGAGTTTGAACTTGTTGAAGACTTCGCCCCACTTCACCTGTGCTTGTACTTGGGAGGAAATCGATAGCAGCAGTACTGCTGCGGCAAATGTTAGTATTCTTGTTTTCAATGTATTGCTGTTTTTGTTTTTTATTTTGTTAATGTGCAAATATACGAAATTTTTGTCCATATGGTGGAAAAATAGTATTTTTGCATTCGATTATGGATATTGGGACAGAGATACAAGTGCGCGAAAGCGAAGGACGTCGCGAGGTCTTCGACCCTGTGAGGCGGCGGTGGGTGGCGCTTACCCCCGAGGAGTGGGTGCGTCAGAATACCCTCCTGCGGCTGCACTGCGAGGGTGGCTACCCGATGGAGGTGATGCAGGTGGAGGGTTCCATCACGGTGAATGGAATGACGCGCCGCTGCGATATCGTGGTATACGATGATGGACAACCTTGGATGATTGTGGAGTGTAAGAAAAGTGAAATTCCAATCACGCAGAAGGTCTGTGACCAAGCCTGCCGATATAACACGGTACTGAGGGTTCCATATCTGATGTTAACTAATGGTAGACAGGAAGTTATTATTGCTGTTGACTTTGAGAGGGGGTGTCTGAGACAGTGTCTGGAGATACCCCGAATGAAAAAAAAATGTTAAAAGTGTGACCCAAAAACGGCACCTTGCCGTCTTTATAGTATGGGAAGATCTGACATACGACGACAATTGGAAGAACACTACCTGGATTTTTTCAGTATTGCCATCGCTATGCTCAGAGATGAACAGGATGCCCGTGATGCCGTGCAGGAGTCGCTGACGAGGACCATGATGAAACTCAGAGTCAAGGACCCCTGTGCCTTTTGCATGAGAACGCTCAAGCACCAGTGCCTTGATATGCTGCATCACCGCAAACGGATGATAAGCATCGAGGAGGATATGCTGACGGTGGATCCCGAGCGCGAGGAGCTGATTCGCATGGTGAGAAGGGTGAAGGAGGAACTGAGCGAGATGGCGAGGACGGTGCTCGAATTGCACGATGAAGACGGGTACACGATGAGTGAGGTGGCGGGAATGCTGCAGGTCAGCCCCTCCACCATCAAACGCATCCTATATGATGCACGTTATGAAATAAGAAAAAAATTGGAGAACGAGATATGAAACAGGACACATTGCAGAGTTTATTGGACAAGTTCCGTGAAGGTACGCTCACCGATGGTGAGCGTACTGAACTGGAACGTCTCAGCCATAAGGACGAGGTCTTCTCCGCCGCCCGCAGTCAGGCGGCAGGTATCCTGCGCCGCAGGGTGGCGCTGACGGTGTCGGCCCTGATGATTTGCGGTGCCGGTATCTGGGCAGTGCTGCCGGGAGGCGGCAGTCAGATGTCGCAGGTGGCAGAGGTGGTGGCTCCCGTCCCCGAGGCTCCCCAAGAGGTGCGTGAGACGGTGGCTCCCGAGGTTCCTGCCGAGCCTGCCCCCATGGTGGCAGAGGTCCATAAGACCAAACGTCCCGTTGCTTCGGCAATCAAGAAGGCACGTCCCGAAGAGGTGGCTCCCATTGAACAAGCCGCTGACGAGCCCGTGGTGGTCTGTAACAGCCAGTGCGATGCCGACTCTGTTATCAGTGATATCAGGAAATTCTTGTGTGCGATATGAAAAGAGTCTTGACATTGGTTGTGCTGCTCGCTGCGCTCGCAGTACAGGCGCAGACGGAACTTTACAAGCGCTATTCCACCCAGCCAGGTGTCAAGGTGGCATCGGTGAATGGCTTCGCTATCGACAGCACCGCGCGTGTCGATGTCACCGTCCTCGAGGCCGAGGACGACGAAGGGTGGGAGTGGATGAAGAAAGAATTCTATATCGGAGAGCTCTCGCCCGAGCAGCAGTCGGGACTCAATGAAGGCTACGACGCTGTGCTCTTCGCCCGTCGCAGCCGCAGCAATCCTCGTGACAATGCGCCCGTGAAAGACGAGCAGATAGACATTGCAGGCAGCTGCTACCTCGGCATCTCCTACCTTAACCGTGCCGTCTATATCTTCTGCGCTGACAGCGAGGAACAGTACGATGCCGTGGTGTCATTGCTGGTGAAAAAAATTATGCACAACAGCCGATAGTTGTGTACCGAATACTCATCCTACTGCTATTATTATTCCCTGCAACACTATGGGGACAGTCCGACTGCACCCCCGAGCCGCTGCCCTACCACGAGGACTTCAGCACCGGATTCGATTGTAACAACGGCTGGTACATCGTTTGGCTTGATACTACCTATCAAGAGGATGACCACTGCTGGACGGTATGCTGGGAGCATGCGTCATACTGGGAAAGCCTGATACTTAGGTTTGGCACAGATTTCAGAAAAATGATGAGCCTTCGCGTCCGGTTTAATAACATCAATACAGGCAACCTCAAAAACGAATATAAATATGCTGTTTCACCACGGATGGCAGCAGCACCTCGGAGACTGCAGTTTGAAGCCGGTTATTACAGTGCGCATAGGGATACCAACTTTAACATACAAGAGCTGGATTTGCTTCTCGAAGATGGTGCGCGACTGGCACTTGGATACGTCACTGACGACAACGACTGCATCAACTCCTATGTCCCCTTCGACACCCTGGAGGTCTCAGTCCGATGGAGCGATAATCAAAGCCTGCAAGTATTCGATATCGACCTGGGTCGCTATTTCGATACCTTCCCCGAGTCGTGGCGCATCGCTTTCCGTCCCGAGAAGACCAGCGAGTATGACGATGTCTCCCTGCTGGTTGACAGCATACGCATCAGCACCGAGGCGGCAGCGTATCACTGCACAGAAGACTACGCCGACACCGTATGCCAAGGTACAGGCTACTACCGGCACGGTTTCCACATCCAGCCTGAGCGGACCGGACAAACAGGCATCCGGCACTACAACTACGTCGACACCACAGGCTGCCTTGTCAGCCTCGACCTCACTGTCATGGAAACCCACACCACCGTCCTTTCCGACACCGTGCCCTGCGGACAGCCCAGCCGCTACATGCCCGACACCGTGCTGACCACTGGTACCCACCGTTTCCTCCTCAGCGATTGCCACGGTTGCGACTCGCTGGTGGTGCTTACTATTAAGCAGGCCTGGGTGACGCACTTCCACGACACCCTCCAGCAGGGCGATACGCTGCTGTTCCATGGCAATGTATTGACCTCCGGCGGCATCTACACCTACGACACCGTGGACGCTGAAGGATGCGACTCGCTGGTGATACTTCACCTGCACAATGTGCTCTTACCTTCAGTCAACACGGATACCCTCGTCTTCTGGTTCCCCAACGTCTTCACGCCAGGTCTTGACAACAACAACCGCTTCGGCTGTGTCACGTCGACTCAGGTGGTCGAGTTCGAGATGTGGATATACAATAGGAGCGGCCTGCTGGTTTGGAAAAGCGAGGACATCAACCAGCCGTGGGATGGCAGCCACCACGGGCGGCCTGTGCCGCAGGGAGCCTACGTCTACTACTATCGGCTGCGGACCGTCGCCGACAACCGTGTGCATACGGGGGTGGGGACAGTAACCCTGTTGCGCTAAATTAGCGAGATTTCTTTCATGCCGCAGCTGATGCGGCGGCCATCGTCGACGGTGAGAAGCAGTCGGCCATGGGGGTCGACACCGGTGATGGTGGCGACGATTTCCTTTTCATTATATATATAGTGCGCGCGCGAACCGAGGTTGAGCAGATGCACGAGATATTCCGGCTCAGGATTGTTGCCGGACTTTAATTGGTTGTATCTTTTTTCAATGCAACAGAGGAGTTGACGCAATAGCGTTTCAAGTTCATATTCCATGCCTGTCAGCAGGGCAAGAGACGTGGGATTGGGGACCCAGTCGGGGAAAACTGTTTGGTTGACATTGAGTCCGATGCCGCAGATGGCAGAAGCAATGTTGTTGCCTACAAGTCGGGTGCTGACCAGCGTGCCGCAAATCTTTTTCCCGCCGACATAAATGTCAATGGGCCACTTGATGAAAGGTGAAAGGTGAAAGGTGAAAGGTGAAAGGAAATCCACCAGGGCCAGTGAGAGGGCTTCCGTCAGTTTGAACTGGCGGTCGGCAGGGAGGAAGGAGGGTTGGAGGACGAGGCTGAAGGTGAGGTTCTGGTCTGGCGCTGCTTCCCAGTGGTTGCCTCGCTGGCCGATGCCGGCGGTCTGCTCCAGGGCCCAATAGCAAGTGAAGTCCTCCACCTCAGCGAGGTCGAGGGCTTCACAATACTTGTTTGTCGACTCTAGGGAGTCGAAGCGGATAACTTTCATGCTAGTTTGACTAGTTAAACTAGTGTTACTAGATGCTCATAATTTCTTTCTCCTTGTCGGCATAGATCTTGTCGCATTCGGCGATGTTCTTGTCGGTGATGTCTTGGAGCTCTTTCTCCACCTGCTTCACCTCGTCTTCGGGGACGGATTTGTCCTTGAGTTTTTTCACCTTGTCCATCACGTTACGGCGCACGTTGCGGATGTTGACTTTAGCGTTCTCGATCTCGGTCTTGGCGGATTTGCAGAGTTCTTTGCGGCGTTCCTCGGTCAGCGGAGGGACGATGATGCGGAGGATGTCGCCTTCGTGACGCGGGGTGAAGCCGAGGTTGGCATCGAGGATGGCCTTGTTGATGGCTCCCACGAGGGTCTTCTCCCAAGGTTGGATGACGATGCTGCGGGCATCGGGGGTGTTGATGTTGGCTACCTGGCTGATATCGGTCATTGTGCCGTAGTAGTCCACCTTTACACCGTCGAGCATGCCGGGATTAGCTTTGCCGGCGCGGATTTTGGTGAGTTCTTTCTCGAGGAAGTTGATAGAACTCTTCATGCTGGTTTTCGCCTCTTCGAGGCAGGCTTTCGATAAATCGTTCATGGTATATTGTGTTTTATTATTTACAAACTAAAGTTCCAATTTCGACACCTTCCACCACTTTCAGCAGGTTGCCGGGCTGGTTCATATCGAAGACGTAGATGGGTAGGTTGTTGTCCTCGGCGAGGGCGAAGGCGGTGAGATCCATAATCTTGAGTTTCTTCTCCAATGCTTCGCTGTAGCTGAGGGTGTGGTATTTGGTGGCCGTGGGGTCTTTCTCGGGGTCGGCGGTATAGACACCGTCGACGCGGGTACCTTTGAGGATGACATCGGCTTTGATTTCAATGGCACGGAGTGTGGAGGCGGTGTCGGTGGTGAAGTAGGGGTTGCCGGTGCCGCCACCGATGATGACGACGCGACCTTGTTCCATAGCCTCGATGGCACGACGGCGGCTCATCTCCTTGCAGATGGGCTCGATGGCGAGACCGCTCAAGAGCTCGGTCTTCATTCCTTGGCGCTCAAGCTCGGCCTGAAGGGCCATGCTGTTGATGAGTGTGGCCATCATACCCATGTAGTCGCCTTGGACGCGGTCCATGCCTTTGGCAGCACCGCTGAGACCGCGGAAGATGTTGCCACCACCGATGACGATGGCTACCTCGCAGCCTTTCTCCACGGCACCCTTGATGTCGAGGGCATATTGGGTAAGCATTTCAGGGCTGATGCCGTAGCTCTGGCTCCCCATTAACGATTCTCCGCTCAGTTTGAGCAATATTCTTTTGTATTTCATATTTCTAATATATTGCTTGTTAGTGCTTTGTCTGATTATCAGGCTAGATTTGAAACAACAAAAGTAATGATTTTCGCTCTATTTTGCAAATAAAAAACAAATATTTTGTAAATATCATCCACCTCCTAAAAACGTACCAACACCGTATCAACTCCTACTATGGTAGGGGATGGGTAGGAGTTGATACGGTGTTGGGTAGGAGTTGGTAGGGAGATGGTGTTGATTTGCAGTGGTTTATGGGCGAGGCTTTTGGTGGGTGTTTTTCAGCCAGCGACGGAGAGGGTCGCGATGCTGATTTTCAGGTTTTTCACTGTGGAGAGGGCATCGCAGCAGCTGACGAGGGTGGCGCCGGTGGTGAGGACATCGTCGACGAGGAGAATATGGCGGCCTTCAAGTTGTTCGGGATGTTTGACACGGAAGGCTCCCTCGACATTGCTCTCGCGCTCGGCAGCATTGGTGAGGCTTTGCTGACTGGTGTAGCGGTGACGGATGAGGGCTTTGCTGTTCACCTCGCGGTGCATCACTTCCGCGATGCCGCGACAAAGCAGTTCGCTCTGGTTATAGCCACGTTGGATACGTCGTCGCCAGTGGAGAGGCACGGGAACTAAGAGGTCGATATCGTCGAAGCGAGCGGAATGCAGCAGCTCTAATCCCAACTGGCGACCCATGAAAAGACATAGGTCGCTGTTTTTGTGGAACTTCATGGCGTGGACGAGTTTCTGCACAGTGTTGCCATGGTGAAATGTGAGCATCGAGGTGGCGTTTCCGAGTGCAGGAATGCGTCCGAGGAGGAACCGTTCGGTGTGATTGTCCTCGTGACTGCTATAGAGGGTGTGGGAAAGTGAAGTGAGACAGTTCAGACATATTTGCTGTTCTCCATGCACCAGCACCTCACCGCAGCAAGCACAGGTGGAAGGGAAGAACACTTGGAGAAGGTGAAAGGTGAGATGTGAGAGTTGAAATTTCACAAAAGAACTTTTCTTTAAACCTTACCCAGAAAGAGGCAACTGTCGCCGTAGCTGAGGAAGCGGAATCCGTGGTCGAGGGCGAAGCGGTAACAATCGCGCCAGCGGTCGCCGATAAGGGCGGAGACCAGCAACAGAAGCGTGCTCTTGGGCTGGTGGAAGTTGGTGACGAGGCCATTGATGACTCGATAGTGGTAGCCGGGGGCTATCATCAGCTGTGTCTCGCCATCGAGGCGGTCGGTGTCGTGCCGTTCCATCCAATGGAGGATGTTTTCGAATGCTTGAATGCTTGAAAGCTTAAAAGCTTGAGTTTCGAGTTCGTAGGGGTCCCACTGGTTGACGTGCATGTGGTCGAGGTCGGGATTGGCTTGCAACTGGATGCCAAACCAATAGAGACTTTCGAGGGTGCGCACGGAGGTGGTGCCTACGGCAATGAGCGGTTTGCCCTGGTGGTTGATGATATGACGTAGGTTGTCAGCGGTGATGTGGACGGGTTCCACGTGCATCTCGTGTTCGCCGATGGTGTCGGTGCTCACGGGCTTGAAGGTGCCCGCTCCCACATGGAGGGTGATGTATTCGGTGCCGATACCGCGTTGCTTTAGTTTGTCGAACACTTCAGGGGTGAAATGGAGCCCCGCCGTGGGGGCGGCCACGGAGCCATCGTAATGGGCGTAGACGGTCTGGTATCGGGTGGCATCGGAAGCTTCGGCCTGACGGTTGAGGTAGGGTGGCAGGGGAATGACTCCTGCGGCCTCGATGACCTCGGCGAAACTAATGCCGCCAGTCCATTCGAAGTCGACTATCCAAGCGTTGCCTACTGCTTCGCGCCGCGAAGCCGTAAGTTGGTAGTGGGTGGTGGATAGTTTGTAGTTGAGGGTCAGAGGACCGCTCTTCCACTTCTTGTTGTTGCCGATGAAACAGGTCCAGGTGCAGCGCTCGCGCTGCTCGAAGGCTTCTGAGATGGCCATATGGTAAGGCTCCAAGCAAAAGACCTCAATTACGGCACCTGTCTCTTTTTGGAAGAAGAGGCGGGCGTGGATGACCTTGGTGTCGTTGAAGACTAAAAGGGTGTCTTTGGGCAGTAGGTCGGGAAGATCGTAGAAATGATGCTCGGAGATATCGTCGCCCTTGAGGCAGAGCAGTTTGGAGTGGTCGCGTTGCTCCAGAGGATATTTGGCAATGCGCTCCTCGGGTAGGGGGTAGTCGTAGTCGGCGATGGGTATCTGTTTCAGCTCACTCAGCATGTTTTCTTTGTGTAATGGCGGAAAGTATGATATACCATAGGATGATGAGCGAGATGGCGTACCATTGACGTGTAACGGCGACGATGGCCACGCAGCCGATAAGGAAGAGGTACTGTACGCTGTTGCTCTTCCAGCTCATGTCCTTGAAGTTGACCTTCAATGAGAACATCGGCATCTCGGAGACCATCAGCACATCTGTGACGAGCGATATAACGATGAGCACGATGAGAAAAATGTCGTGCTCGCAACTGGGGCTCCACGTTAGCCCACAACCGAGTTGATAAAGAGGGCAGAGGTAGAGGGCTACGCCGACCCATATCAGTGCGTTGCTGGGGGCGGGGAGGCCGAGGAAAGAGTGGCTCTGACGGGTGTCGAGATTGAATTTGGCTAAGCGGTAGGCGGCGAAGAGCGGCATAAGCAAGGCCAGAAAGCTGAGCATGCTTACCCATTGGCTGCCTGTGCCCAACATAACGAACAGTATTACTCCCGGAGCCACACCACTGGTCACCACGTCGGCCAATGAGTCGAGTTCTTTACCGATGGGAGAGGCTACACCGAGAAGACGGGCAGCCATGCCATCGAAGAAGTCGAGAAATATGCCGAGACAGATGAGCAATGCTGCCGCTGTGAGTTCCATGTTGGCGGCAGCGATTGTCGCCAACACCCCGCACAGCAAATTGCCCAGGGTGATGAGGTTGGGAATCTGGCGACGGATCATTTACCAGAGCTTGATGATGAGTTTGAACTCCTCGTCGTTCCAGTACTCTTTGAATTCGGTGTCGACGGCGGCTTTGCGCTTGTAGTCGTATTTGTCGTCGATGGAGGCCTTGAGAGCCTTGAGGCACTCGTTGCGGTCGCCACGGCGGGCATAGCAGACGGCGCGGAGGTATTTCACGTCGGCGTTCTGGTCGAGGCAGCAGTTGAGGGTCTGGAGGGCGGCACCCACCTCGTCGTTCATCAGCTGGGTGAAAGCGAGGTTATAGGTGCAGCTGCTATTCTTGAGAGCCTTCTTGGCCTCGGTGTAATTGCCTTGTTTGAGATTGAGGATGGGGATGTTGGCGGTGGCATCGGTGCTACCCTGACGGATGGCCTCGTTGAAGTAGTATTTGGCCAGTGCGTAGTCTTTCTTGGCAAGGTAGAGCAGGCCGGTGTTGTTGAGCACATCGGGGTTGTGAGGGTTCATGTCGCGGGCGACGTTGAGGTAGCGCTCGGCCTCGTCGATGGAGTCGAGGTAGAAGGCCACGGCACCGGCATTGTTCCAGGCGGCCCACTCCTGCGAATGGTTCTCGGTGGCCCACTTGTAGTATTTCAGCTTGGTGTCGTAGTTGTAGTTGATATAGGCGGCATACATCAGTTCATCGAATGAGAGCTTGGCGGGTTGCAGAGAGGCGAGCTTTGCCAACTCGGGGTCGGTGCGACGGGCCTCGGAGTAGTAGAGGGCAATTTGTGCACGACGCAGGTTGGGGAAGATTTCGTCTTTCAATTCCTCATAGGTCTCGGCCATATTGCGAATCATCTGCTCGCGCTTGAGGACGTTCTGCTGAGTCTCCACGATGTTGATGATGGCGTGCTTGTCCTGGATATCGGAGCCTTCGACCATCACCACGAAGTGGACCCAGTCCTCGCCGGCGGCGCGAGTGGTGATGATGAGTTTTTTGAGTTGCTGGTATTTGTAGTATTCCACATCCTGGGGTTTCACTTTGGCGCGTTTGGCCATAGTGGTGAGCACCTCGTCGAGGAGCTTGTTGAGCTGGGCGGTGGCCAGGTCGGCGCGGTTCTTCGAGACACCCACGTTGTTGGTCTCCTCGCCTTCGGGTGAAGCCCAGCCGGTGATGGCAATCTGTTTGGGAAGTCCCTGCTCGAGCATGATGCGCTTGAGGTTGAGGAAGGTGTTGTAGCAGTCGAACTTACGGTTCATCTCGAAGTTCCAGTCGAGTTCGGAGGTGCCGTTGAGGAAGTAGATGTCGGCGGTCTCCACGATACCCTGACTCTTGTTGTAGTTGATGGGAGCGATGGAGATGTTGCCTTTGATGTCGACCCACGACGAGGTGTTGTTGACGCCGTCGGAGAGAATGACGGTGTTGAAGGCTACACCTTCGTTGGTGTGGAGGATGTCTTCCATGAAGCGGGCATCCTCGTTGGTGCGGTCACCCTTGTATCCGATGGGGGTGAGGGTCAAACGGCCGGTCTCCATGCCAGGCTTGAAGTCGAACATATCGGTGTAGGTGAATCGGCCTCCCTTGTCATAGTTGATAATGGTGCCGTCGCCTTCCACCTTCTCTCCCTTGAGGGTCAGGGGCTCCAGATACACTTCGCCGAGATCCCACGAGAAAACGGGTTGAAGGAATATGGCGCAGTTCTTCTTGAAATATTTCGGGGGAATCTGGCCAGTGAATTTCACCACCACTTTTTCGTCCATGGTTTCCACCGGGTTGGGGTTGGCTTGATAGCGCACTTTGTTGCAGCCAGATTTCATTTTCGACAGACTGTTGCATCCGGCAAACAGCACTGCAAACAGCATTGCGGAGAGCGTTATGACAGAAAGAGACTTTCTCATTTTATATTTAGTATTTTATTTATATACGTATCAATCAGTTGAATACGCCGATTTAGGCGGTGTATTGCGACTGTCGTTTAACTTGCAAATATAGGCATTTTTTTTGGATTGGAGAAAAAAATGCTATTAGGCACAATAATTGCAGTAGTTTTTTGCGGGGCAGTAGGCGCAGGCTTCTCCCGAAGGTGTGGGATGGAAAGGAATGTCGGGATTCATCAGTTTGATGGCTTTCTCACGCAGCAATTCTTCGAAACGGTCGAGCTGTTCGGAGGTGATTTCCTCGCTGTCGTTCCAAGTGGCTAAGGCGACATCGGAGCGTAGGTTGCGAAGGGGGTAGATTCCGGTTTTTAAAGGTGAGAGGTGAGAGGTGAGAGGTGAAAGGTTTTGACGGATGTAGAGGAGGGCGTACCACATGAGCTGCAGCCATTTGCCGGGCATCTTCTCGTCGCCGTCGTGATAGGTGATTTCTTTTTTCTCGAGCTTTCCGGTCTTGTAGTCGATAATGCGCAGGCATCCGTCGAGGGTGTCCACACGGTCTATCTTGCCTTTGAGGTTTACCCCCTCAAGAAGGCTGTAGTCGCGGATGGTTTCCTCCACGGCGTTGATGGTCAGGCACTCTCCCTTCTCGAGGTGGGTTGTCTCGTTCTTGAGGATATGACGCAGCTGCGCTTCGGCTACCGAATAGAGAAAACGGTTGCGTCCCTCGGTGTTGCGCCCGCCCGAATAGAGCTCTTTGAAAGCTTGTTCCATGTATTCGGGTAAATGCTCTTGAGCCTCTTTCAGGACCTCTATCTTCAGCGGCTGTCCGCAGTGAGGTTTGAGGATGTTCTCCAACACCTTGTGGATGCAGTCACCCAACTGTGAGACATCGAGGTCTTCGTCCATCTCTTCTTGTTCGTTAATGGAGAGCACCCGCGAGAAGTAGTATTTCAGCGGACATTCCATATAGTCGACGAAACTGGTGGGTGAGAGACCGTTCTGCCCCATCTCGTGGAGGCGCCGCATCACGGCGTCGCTCTTCACGGCTTCGGACATCGGCCGCCCTTCGGTGAGGGTGGCGTCGCTCTTCACGGCCACCCGAGTAACGGGGATGCCGAATCGTGGGGCCAACTCGCTCTCCACCTGGCGGATGAATCGGCTGGGTTCGCCCTTCCCCATGCCGTCGTTCTCCGAACTGTAGAGCAGGTAGACCTGTTCGGCGCGCTGTAGCAGACGGTAGAAATGGTGGGCGTAGACGCTGTCTTTCTCCACATAGGTGGGTAGTCCGAAATGTACCTTAAGTTCGTTGGGGATGAGGGTGTTGTCGCCGCGGCCTGAAGGCAGTACGCCTTCGTTGGCCGACAGCAGGATGATGCGTTTGAAGTCGAGGTTTCGGGTCTCCAGCATACCCAGTATCTGCAGCCCCTGCAGTGGCTCGCCGCGTAGCGAGATGGCGTGACGCTGCGCGATGCGTGTGTATATCTTCTCCAGTGTCTCGGTGGTACCGATGAACGAGGGGTAGGTGCTGTTGAGGAGCGTGAGGTTGTCGAGCACCTCGACCAGCCTCCCCACAGCCTGCTTCTCCTTGAGGTTCTTCTCTAACAGTTCGCTGCCCACAATGTCGGCGGCTAACCGTCGGAAGAGTTCGAGACATTCGGTGGGAGAGGGTTTGTGGTCGGGGAAGAGGTAGAGCAGTTTTGCTGGCTCAGGGACACTGGCTTCGCGCAGCACCGATTCGATGTCAGCAGCCTTGCTGCGGATAAGGTTGCCCTTCCGAAGCAACTTCTCTACGTTGTGCCGCAGGGTGTTCACTTCGAGGAGTTGACAGACGAAGCGGTCGGAAAAGAACTCCGTGAGGGTGCTGTGGTAGTAGCCTTGTGGGCTCTGTTGGCGGTAGAGGGCAAAGAGCCGCCCTATCAGCGCATGCACCATGCTGTTGCTGTAGGAGTAGCCCATGGTGATGTTCACGCTATAGCGTTCAGTGGTGTCGGGCAGAGAGTTGAGGGTGGGAATGAGTAGACTCTCGTCGGCCAGCACGATGGCGGTACTCTCGGCCTCCTTGGGGTCGAGCCACTCGGTGTGCGCCGACAGCAGCTGTCCGGTGTATTTGCACTGTAGGATGTTTTCCGGACAGTCGACGATGGTGATATGCTTGTCTCCGCTGCTGAAGCGCGAGGGCCCTGCGGGACGTATCTCGGGGAAGTCGTCCATGTGTTTGCTCAGGAAGTAGCCCGACTCTTGATGCGGCTCGAGGAAGTAGATGTCGTTGTCGCACAGCAGGTGTCCCTTGCCGCGCCGTACAAACTCGCCGATGATGGTCTCCTCGCATCGCGAGAGAGCGTTGAAACCTACAAAGTAAACATCGCTCCACTCACAGCTGTCCACTTGCCATTTCCCACTCTTCACTCCTTCCGCCACCTCGCGGTAGGCCATGCCGCTGTAGGCTTTTCCTTGCGAGAGCAATCTCTCATGGAGGCGCGAGTAATAGTCGTAGAGCGAGCGGTAGAACTCCAGATATTTCGTCTGGAAATCACTGAGCTTTCCACTCTCGATGTCCCATTCACCGATAGCTTTCAGGCTGTGCAGGTTGTCGAAAATCTGGCGCGCATCGACGAGGTACTGGTCAATCTCCGTGAAGTCGCGCATCATCAAGTCGCCGAAGGAGATGAACTCCTCAAAGTTCTGGTATTTACGCTCCTCTCCGCCGAGCTCCACATGGATGTTGTAGAGTTCGAAGAGCAGGAACTCGTTAGGCACAATCTCCAACCCGCCGAGTTGCGAGATGAACTCGTCAATGGCCAACACCTTAGGCAGGAAGCTGGCGCATCCCAGGGTGGTGAACTGCTTGACGAAGAAACGTTTCGAGCGGTTGTTGTTGAACACCACCAGCACTTCGTCGGTATCCTTCGGGTGCTCGGTGACAATGCGGAGGGCTATCTGTCGGAGAAAAGTGTCCATGGAGGAGGTTTAAAAGGTTTAAGGGGTTTGAGGGTTTTAAGGGGTTTGAGGGGATTAAAGGGTTAAAAGGGGTTTGAGGGGATTAAAGGGTTAAAAGGTTTGGGCGAGGGCGAGGGTTTCGGGTTTGCCGATATCGAGCCAGTGCTCTGGGGAGTGCTCGTAGCTGCCGATGCGGTGGCCTTTGGCCGACAGACGGATATATTCGTCGATGACAGGGTAGGGGTGGTCCGCTTCAGGCAGCAACGCAAACAACTCTGGCGATACCACACTGATGCCGCTGAAAGCAAGGTGAAAGGTGAGAGGTGAGAGGTGAGAGGTGTCGGTGCGGCCAAGTAGTTGTCCACTCTTATCGAATTCGAGTAGCCGCTTCGTTTCGCGGCGGCTCACGCAGAGCGTCACTAGGTTTTCTTGCTCCCGATGCTGCTGCTCCACATTCTGTAGGTCAATATTTGATAAGATATCTACATTGTGTACCAGCACATTCTCCTTGCCGGAGAAAAGTCCGGAGGCCTTTTTTAGTCCGCCACCGGTGTCGAGCAGCAGGTCGCGTTCGTCGCTGATATCGATGTTGGCCTGCCACTTACGGCTGCCAATGAAATCGATGACCTTGTCAGCAAAATGATGCACGTTCACCACGATATGTCTGATGCCTGCCTTTTCCAGCCGGTGGATAGTCAACTCGAGTAGCGTGACACCGCCCACCTCCACCAGCGCCTTTGGCCGGTCGTTGGTCAGCGGCCGCAGTCGTGTGCCCAATCCTGCTGCAAGAATAAATCCTTCCATAATCGTTTGTTTTAAAGGCGTCGTTGAGCCTTCTATTCGATCGCTCTCTGCCAGCGGACGCCTTGCTGGAAGGTGGAGCCGTCGTCGTTCTGGCGTAGGGCGGTCCACTGCATGTTATTACCGTTGATGCTAGTGATTTCCCACCATTCGTAGTTCATCTCTTCGCCGGCGGCTTGCCAGCGGGTGCAAAGCAGGTTTCCGTCGACGAAGTATTCATTGCGCTCGCGTGGCACGAGGTTCCATTGTCCTCCGTCATCCTTGCGGTAGAATTTGTAGGTGCCGTCGTGGAGGAACTGAAGTTGGGCGTTGCCGTCGTTGTAGGTCTCGCCACCGGTGATACCTTGGCACCTCCAGAAACCATAGATGGCCTCGCTGTAGTCGGCGGTGGTTTTGACTAAACGGACGTTTTGCTCTGGGGAGATTTTTTCGTTTCCGTCAACGGTCATGGTTATCTTGCGGTTGGCCGTGAACTCACTGCCGCTGATGGCGGTGACGGTGATTTCCTCCACACAGGTGGTGTGCTCATCGGGATGGATGGTGAGGGTCATCTTGTTGCCGTCGATGGCTACGGTGGTTTCCTTCTGGTTAAACCAGAGCATTCCCACTTCCAGATGGGTGTTGAGCGATGCGCTCACATAGGCTTGGGTGGTGGAGACGAACGTGTAAACCATCTTTCCGTTGGTCAGCTCGGGCTGGCCGTTGATATCGGCAATCACCCATTTCCCGATAATTTTCTCGCTGAGGTTGAGGTCGGTTTTCTCCTCGTCCTTCTTGCACGAGGTGAAAAGGCATGCGCCGCAGATGAAAGTGGCGGCGAGCACCAAAAAGAGTTTCTTCATTGTAATATTGTTTTTTGAATTATAATACCAATTCGCAAAGTTTGTCTTCCCGGATGATTTTCGGGGCGGCTTTGCCAGCCAGTACCAAGATCTTTTTCCCATTACGGTAGACATGCAACTGTCGCGAGCGTACCACAGCCGTCAACTTTGGGTCGTCTTGCATCGCCAGCCAGAGGCGGTGGTACTCGCCGTCCTCCTCAAACAACTTCCTCCGCAGGTGCGAGCACATATTTGTTGTGTCAATAGTCATCATATAGTGTTTTATGTTGCAGATATACTACTGTCCAGAAACCGAAAATGTTACACACTTTACTTTGCTATTTTCCATATTTCTTGATAAAAAGAACGCAAAACAGCGTGAAAAATTGTGTCTGCAAAGATACGGATTAAGTGAGGGTGTGGAAACCGTCATCGTAATCAAAAGCAGAAGCGGACTCCCATCGGGAATCCGCTTCTGTCATTTCTTTTTGGGTTTAGCGGCGGCGGATGTCGCTGGATTGCTTGATCAATCGCAGGGTGTGTTGCTGGCCGTCGGTGGTGGTGAGGATGAGGAAGTAGGCCCCGCGGGGATAAGTGGTGAGGTCGAGGGTGTAGGTGTAATTACTTGAGTTCCCTTCCGGAATAAGGCGTACCTCTTTGCGGCGACCCATCATGTCGGTGAGATAGGCGGTGGTGAGGGTGCCGGGACTCTGGATTGTGACACGCGAGGTGGTTGGATTGGGGTAGACGGTGAGAGGTGAATGCAGAGAGGTGAAAGGTGTATCACCGATGCCAGTGGTGTCTCCCGGGGTGCTGAATTGGGTGTGTGTCCAGGTGGAGTAGCCGAGGGTGTCGGCACTGCAGTCTTGTCGCAGCGAGATATAGTAGGTAGTGGATGGCTGCAGCGAGGTGAAGGTGTAACTGTTGTCGCTGGTGGATACCAAGCCAATGCCCGAGGGATCGGGAGAGATGGTTAACTGGTAGGTGCTGCCCATTCCTTGCCACGAGAGAGTGATGCTCTCGCGGTCGCCCGAGAGGGAGTCAATGACGGGAGCGTTGCAGACGGGCATGTCGCAGGTGTTGGTGAAGAGGCGGAGGTCGCCGGTGATGAAGCTGCCGTAGGCGCTGTAATAAGGCTGGTTGTAGGTGCGCGCACTGTCGATGTCGATGGGGAAGTAGCCGACGACCTGATAGGAACGGGAGATGCCGTTGACAAAATCGGAATATTTGTAGTGGCCGGAGTAGTCTATGCGTGTGCCGTCGCCGCCATCCTCACACAGCACGGCGATCAAGAGGCTGCTGTGTCCGTCCCATAGGAAGGGACGGTCAAAGTGAAGGGGCTGCCACTGGGTGGTGGCGGTGTGGCAGAAGTTGGCCGAGTCGATGACCTTGACGAAATGGTGGTCGGCATCGCGCAGGAGGAAGCCGTCGTTGAGGGAGGTGTCAGAGACATTGGCCAGCCATACGGTGACGTTGTTCATGTGGTCGCCCTCGATGTAACTGGAGGGTCGGAAGGCGAGGGCGGTGATGCCCTGCTCGAGGCCGGCGAGGAAGGCAGGCTCGACAAGGGTCTGCACGTAGCTGTAGTAGCCGTTGTAGCCGACGGGGCATGTGGGTATGTCGTTGTAAGCCATCGTGGAGTCGAAATTGTCGCGGAAGAGGGCGTCGCTGCAGGGCTCGGTGGCGAAGATGCCGCGCACCCAGGCGCTTGTGTCGCCTTCGCTGCAGAGACTGCGGACATAAATCTCGCGTCGGTCGAGGCTGGTAAGGCCCGTGATGACAAAACTGTTGTCGGTGGTGGTGGCGAGGGTGCCGGTGCCGGGGATGAAGCCCACGGGACCGTATTCCACCTCGTAGAGCGAGGATCCATTGCAGTCCCAGGAGAGGGCAAGGGTACTGTCGGTGGCCGCCACGGCGGTGTCGAGCTGCAGGTGGTGGACGATGCAGGTGTCGGGGATGCAACTGACCTGGAACTCGAAACCTTCGCGGTTCTCCATGAAACGGGCTTCGAAGTCAAGCGTCAGGGAGCCTGTCTCGGAAATCACGGGGCCGAAGTTGAGGGCAAACTGGCCGATGTTGTAAGGTTTTGACCAGAGAACGGGGCCCGTGGTGCCGACACCGTCATAGATGGTAAAGGTCGCTGAGGTGCCGACATCGCACATACCACTGATGGAGACCAGATGGCCGGGCATGTCGGGGTGGATGACCAGTTTGGAATGCTGGGTGCTGAAAATGGCATCGGGGCCGCCGTTGTCGTAGAGCGTCACGCCGCACATGGTGAGGGTGTCGTTCTTGTTGGCGCGCATATTCCACACGCCGGGCACTACCTGCAGAGGGCCTTCCCAGTCGGAGGTGTCGTTCTTGATGGTACAGATGGAACGTACCCATACATAGTAGGGCCTTCCGGTGGTTAGGTCGCTGAAGTTGGCGACTGGCGAGGTGAGGCGGGAGGTGTCGGCTACGGGGGTGGTTTCGGCGAGGGTGTCGATATAGGTCTGCCAAACGGCATCGTCTTGGTTGTCCCACTGCACGGTGGCCGAGGTGGCGGTGAGGCCTGTGAGGGTGACGCCGGTGACGCTGGAGCACAAGGGAGAATAATCGAGCGTGATATCATCAATCATGGCTATCCATCCGCGATTCAGGTTCTCTGGCCCTTGATAACTCCTGATGACGATATACATGCCTGTTCCACGGTATCCGTCGAGCGGCACATCATAGCGGTGCCAGTCGTCGCCGATAATGTCTAATGTGTCGAGGGGCTGGAATGTGTTCGTGTCCTCAGGGTCGGTCATCACGCCCACCACCAGCCGGGCCTCGTCGTAGAGATTGTATGTATCTTCATTGTTCTTGGCCCAGAAGGAGAGCTGCAACATGTTCAGCGGCAAGGCGGTGGCGTTGACGGCAGGGAGGACGGCATATTGGTCGACCACAGTCTCATAAGGGCTCCACTCCCAGCGCAGCGCCTGCGAGCCCGAGTGGCTCCCGCCGGAGACATCCACCACGATAGTATTCGCTGCCACCCGTCCCCGCCAGCAGGGCAACTCGCTGGGATAAGGATGTCCTGTATAGGAATCGAAATCCTCGGTGTAGGGCAGCGTGTCCAGCAGGCTGCAGAAGGTGCGGAAGGAGTGCACGGGCGACCAGTTGGTGTAGGCGCCGCTGCAGAGGGAGCGGACATAGACGTCGTAGGTGGTATAGGGCAGGAGGTCGTCGAGCAACAGGCTGTCGGCGTGGATATTGTAGACGATATAGGAGGTGTCGATGGTGAAGCCCGAGGGGCCGTAGGCTACCTCGAAGTTGGCAGCCATGGTGTCCACCCAGTGCACCAGGGCGGAGGTGTCGCTGATTTGGTCGGAGGTGACGGTCATGATGGTCTGGCAGGGGGAGATGCGGTTCACCTCGATGTCATCTATATACATATAAGTCATCACGGGGTTCGCCGTCCGGATGGCGAGGCGGCCCTGCAGGCCGGTGTAGCGGTCGAAGCGCACCACTGCGGGGTTCCAGCCGGTGGCGACCACGGTGTCGACAGGGGTGAAGGTGGAGAAGTCGAGAGGGTCGATAACCACGCCGACATAGAGGTCGAGCGAGGGGTTGACGGTGCCGTTCTTGGACCAGAAGGAGAGCTCGAGGCTGTCGACAGGCACGTCGAAGGGTGGCAGCACCAGGCTGCCGCCTTGGGTCTTCACGCTGTGGGAAGCGCTGTGGCTATAGTTAGAGACGATGGAGGGTCTGCCACCGGCGCTGCCCGGGGCGGCGTACCAGCAGTCGGGCAGATACCACGACGAGTCGAAATTCTCGGTGAGGGGCACTGTCGTGGGGTTGCAGGAGGTGAGGATGTGACGATAGGCGTAGATGGTGGTGTCAGAGCAGAAATTGGTGAAACGGAAGGTGTAGTGGGTGTTGGGGGTGAGGCCTGTCATGGTGTAGGAGGTGTCGCCACCCATGAGGTCGCCCTCGTGCCATGCCGCGTCGCCGTCGGTGATGCACTCCACGAGCCATCCGCCACTTGTCGTGCCCCAGCTGCCGCTGGCCACGGTTACCGATGAGTCACCGACATGCACAACCTCCATCACGGGAGCGGGACAGGAGGCCGGAGGGGCGGGGACCGCCTGGGTGTGGAAGCGCATGATGTTGCGGTAAGTGGTACTTTGGCTCGGGATGGTCGGGGACAAGTATTCCAGATTGATGCCGACATAGCGAGAGATAGTCTGAGTCTGCTCGCAATAATAATCGCCACCGGTGCCATAGGGGGAATCGATGGCTACCACGAGATTGCCGAAACCATTATAATAGAAAGGATTGTCGAAATTGATATGGACCCACCCTTCAGTAGTGCCCATGAAGGCTACAGCCACCTGCTGGAATTGGGGCCCATAGGGGACGAAGCTGTCCAGTCTGGAATAATAGGTATTGGCCAGATAAATGGTACACTGGCGTCCCACATAGCCTGCATTGCCACAGAGGAAATCGATGCCCGTGATGAGGGTCGCGCCGTCTAGCTCGCTGGCCAGCACCATCTGTTGGGTATAGCTGGCGGAGAGATACTGATAGGGCATGCCGCCTCCCAGAGACATGTTCGTGGTGTCGCCCACCAGGATGGTGTCGGTGACGGGTGTTTGTGCTACCGTGAGATGGGGCAACAGCAGTGCTGCCGCAACCAAAAGGGATGAAATGATTTTTTTCATGGTATAAAAGTGTTTAATGTTTGCCTTAATAAACAGAGAAAAGATGAAAATGCTGCCAAAAAGGGGAAACACTTTTTCTTTCCCGCCTATTATAAAGACGGGAAAGTGCCATTTTCGGGTCACACTTTTAACATTTTTTTGTGGGAATAAAAAAAGAACAGGCTTAAAATGAGCCTGTTCTTGTCTGTTTTTCTAGTGGAGCTGGGCGGAGTCGAACCGCCGTCCAAACAGTTAACAGATGTGCTTTCTACATGCTTATCCGGTGGTTGGTTGTCGGGGTGGCTCCGGACATCGGCACCCAAGGCTACCCGTAGTCTCTAAAGATTCGCGCGCAGGTAGAGACGTCGTGCGAGCTATCCCGTCTTTCTTAGCACCTCCTGGTCAGCCGCCGACGGTCAGGGCCGCTGGGAGATGTCCCGTTCCCGCGCCTTGCGCGGGAATTAAGCCGAACTTACTGTTCTTCGGTTAGGCAGCGAGAGCGTAGTTGTTTTCGCCAATTATTGTTTTGCGTCTGTGGTTAAGGCTTCTGGCGCGTCAGCCTGCATGCTTACAAACCCATTATCCCTGCTGTCAAAACCAAGCAGCCCCTTTTAGTTAAAGGTTGCGGGTTGTTGAAAACTTAACCCGCGCCTTTGGGTGTAAGGATAAAAAAAGTTCTCTATGTAAGAGAACTTCTTTTTTTTGTTTGGCGGTCCGGACGAGACTCGAACTCGCGACCCCATGCGTGACAGGCATGTATTCTAACCAAACTGAACTACCGGACCAATCCGTCTTTTCAGACATGCTTTTTGTCTCGAAAGCGGGTGCAAAAGTACGAACATTTTTGAAACTGGCAAAAAAAAATTTAGTTGAAAGTTGAAAGTTGAAAGTTGAAAGTTGATTATCAACGTATTGTTGCAAACATTTTTTTATTGATAACGGCACATTGAACGAATTAAACGAAGGCAGTGTGGGTCAATTTCTGGCAAAATTACCCGAATTGGGGAGACAAAAAAAGAGAGACCAATTCGGTCTCTCTCTTGGGGTGGGAGGTGGGGTTCGAACCCACGACCTCCAGATCCACAATCTGGCGCTCTAACCAGCTGAACTACGCCCACCATGTAAAGTTGAAAATTGAAAGTTGAAAGTTGAAATATTATTCTCAAACGCTCGTCTTTCGCTCTTCAAAATCGGGTGCAAAAGTACACACATTTTGGAAACTGACAAAATATTTTTGTGCTTTTTGTGATAAGACACTGATTCACAATAACAATTATCGCATGTGCGGTGTATCGGCCATACGAAAAACGAGGGTGAGGGGAGCGGTGTATCAGTGTTTTTTGAAGGCAGGCAGGAGGATGACGGCCGACGCCAGGAGGCCGTAGTACATGGGGTCGGCGGGGAGATGCAGGAGACCCGCGAGGAGCATGACGGCAGTGCCCGTGACCATGCTGAGGGTGATGGCGCGGGGACGGAAGCGTCCGGGGAGCCAGAGAGCGAAGCTCAGCGGCAGGAGGAGTGCCGCTGCGCGGAGGCCGAGGGAGAGGAAGCCGAGGTCGTTGATGAACGAGCCGCGCACGAAGTGGGCGGCGACGACGCCCAGCGCCAGCAGAAGGAGGATGCTCAGTCGTGTCTGTGCCAGCTGGCCGAGGCGCGGTGTGCGACGCAGCACGGTCATCAGGTTGCCGTAGACGTCCCTTATAAGAATCGTGGCGGCACCGAGGACAAGGCCGCTGCCGCAGCCGAGGATGTTGATGAGCAGGGTGCCCAATGCGATGCCGCCGAGCCATGCCGGCAGATGTGCTATAATAAATGTAGGGAATGCCTGCAGCGAGTTCTCCAACACTCCGATGCCTGCGGGGAGGCACTCCCCTGCCCTTTGCAGGGCGGCGGCTTCGGCGGCGGTGACGTAGTGGCCGCGCATGTACATGCCCACCAGAGTGCAGGCGGCGCCGATGAGAGGGATGAGTGCGGCGCAGTAGACGGCACCGCGGCGCGCCTTGTGGGTGGTGGATGCCGACCAGATGGCCTGGGCGTAGGTCTGGGTGCAGACGACGCCGAGAGTGAGCGAGAGGCATCCGCCGAGGTCTTTCAGCGGTCCGCGAGCCAGGAAGGTGCCGTAGCGGCGGTGTATGTCCTCAGCGCAGGAGAGGTCGTTCATGGCTGCCAGCCGGGGAGTTTCATAGATGGCACTAATACTCTCGCGGATGCCCGTGAGTCCGTTGCCAATCGTCCACACGGCGATGCCGGCTGCCAGAGAGCTGACATAGAGCAGCACCAACTTCACTATGCCGCCGGCGCCGGCGCTCTTGATGCCGCCGAAGAACACCAATGCAGCTATAAGCACAGCGCCAACGACCAGCGCCACTCCGAGAGGGAGGCCGAAGAGGCTGGTGATCATGGCCGACGAGGAAAGGAGTTGCGACGTGATGCTGATGAAGATACCGATGAGGAAGAGGATGCTGCCCACTGTCTCGGCGCGGCGACCGTACTGCTTGCGCACCACCTCCATCAACGTGGAGCATCCGCTGTGTCGCAGCGGACCGGCGTAGACAAGGCCCAGCATCAGTGCTCCGAGGGCGGCGCCGATGGTGAACCACCAAGCCGAGAGGCCGTAGGAGAAGGCCAGCTGGGCGGTGCCGATGGTTGACTGACCACCCACGAGGGTGCCGAGGATGGCGCCGCACACCATCCAGCTGCCGGCGCGTCCGCCGGTGGTGAAGCTGCGGGCGTCCTTGACCTCGCCGCCGGAAAGAATGCTCACCGCCAGCAGGATGCCGACTGTGAGCACGATACCTATAATATGTACGGCGGTGAGCATCAGTCGATATAACGGGCAACGTCATCAAGCGCGGGCCTGTCGGTCGGCAGCTTGACGAGGCTCCATGGTCCGTCAGGGTCGTCATGGCGGAAAGGGTAGACGACATACCACACCTCGGCGCCATAGGTCGACGAGCGGTCGTAGGTGCGGACGATGTACTGCGTGGCGAGGCTGTCGCCGCCGAGGTGGACGGTGTCGAGCACGATGCGGCCGTTATCGTCAGACGAGAACAAGGTGTTGGCTGTGCCAGCCAATTCCTGCAGTTCGCCGCCGTAATAGAGTTCCACCTGCGAGAGATTGCTGTCGGACACAAGTCGCAGTTCGGTGTTATCGCCCAAACGGAACGATGCCACCTGCTGCATGGCAGGCATGCGGTCGGCCTGTTGGTTACAGCACGCCGCCACCAGGAGAACCAAGGGGATGATGAGGAGTCTTTTCATAGCGATAGGTCT
>JAEEGF011138949.1_pt1 | contig 24697 bp, 17 predicted proteins | sample 9134171 | NCBI WGS metagenome assembly JAEEGF01 (sample SAMN16246542, study PRJNA631951) | gut metagenome | biome: gut microbiome; feature: rumen; material: AP-attached | host: Bos | place: Iran: Karaj | collected 2018-10 | reverse complement strand
CGCCTACCGTGTTCTCTTAACTCGCGCCCGCCAGGGTATGGTCATTTGCGTTCCCGAAGGAAACGAATCCGATGCAACTCGTAAGCCGGAGTATTATGATGGGACGTATAACTATTTGAAAGATATGGGACTCATCGTTCTTTAACTATTGAGCTTTGTTTCCCCTAAACTCCAACAAAATGAAAAAGTTACTCATTACGCTTCTCGTTCTTCTCGGCCTTGGTTGCACGGCGGTGGTGTCGTGCCCGGATAAGCAGGCGCATAAGGATGCCATTATGGCGGTGGTGAACGAGGCTGTCAACGATAAGCTGGATCCCGATAAGACGGATACGACGGGGCTGTCGCAGTTCTTTGGGTCCATCGGCTCGGGAATTGCCGGGTTCTTCATCGACAAGCAGTTGACGGTGGAGAATTACTTTGTTTGCAGTTTCGGCAAGATATCGACTCCGGCCGGCGAGGAGAAGACGGTTTCCGTCGGGGTCTTTGGGCATGTTTTCACCTTTGGTAAGGAAGATATTGAGAAAGCGATTAAGGGAGAGTAATGGAGGTCATTTTTCTACGTGACAAGAGCGGAAGGTTCAAGCTGAGGGAGGACATTCAGTCGTTCGGGCTTGACAAGAAGAGTGGTCAGTACTACGTTAAGTTCAACAAGGGCGACAACTATCTTCATTACAACCCGGCAAATGTAGATGTCGCGAAATTCACCCGTCAGCTGGAACCGCCTTTCCGTGTGGTTAGGAAGGAGGATGGGGAGGTGTTCTTCAAAGTTCTGGGGGTTAGAGTATACGAGGGAAAGCATAATAAGGCTTATCGCGTTGTTTACGAGAGTGGCCACACCAAGGATTATCCTTCGGACTATCTCTCCATGGAGGAGCATATTGACGACGTTCGCTCCATTAATGTCTGGGAATATCTGAACGAGGTTGCTAAATACCATGTTATCAAGGCGGAAGAGAGCAAAACGGAGGATGGTAAGACTGTAAGCCTTGCAGACAAGTATGCAAGGCGTGGTTTCGTGGCAAAAGGATCCTTGCTGGAAGCTTACCTGAATGTAGAGACATACAAGAATGAGAAGAGACCCGCTGCTTCTCCCATCTTCCCGTTTGGCTGTAATAGAAGCCAATATAAAGCCGTATGTAATGCTCTGGAGAACAATCTAAGCGTTATTCAGGGCCCTCCAGGAACGGGAAAGACGCAAACGATTCTAAATATCATGGCTAATCTTCTCCTGGCGGGGAAGACCATGCAGATAGTATCGAATAACAATTCTGCGGTAGAGAATGTACTGGAGAAACTTGATTCGGAGGGGATAGGTTTTATTTGTGCTCAGTTGGGACGGGCCTCGAATAAGAAAGCATTTGTGGAAAGCCAGACAGGCGCATATCCGGATATGAGCTCCTGGAAGCTTGAGAATGTGGCATCCCTTATGAGAGAGGTCGCTCACCTCTCAAAAGAGATGCAGGTACTTTATGAATATCAAGAGGACCTGTCCGTAAACACAGAAAAGGTGGAGGAGTACAAACGGCAGCTGGAACTTTTCCCGTATAAGGTTGAGGGCCGGAAGAGGTGGTCGGTCTCGTTGCTTAGAAGGCTGTTTGACCGCGGTAGTATGGAGATGGAGCGGTATCACCGGCTGAGATGGCTTACAAGGTTTCGTCTACGTTTCCATCGTCTCTCTGACGGAGAGAATGCTTTGGACGAATTGCATTATCTCCTTACCTCCGCGCGCTTAAGTTCGCTTGAAAAGCAGTGTGAGTCACTTAAGGAGAGGTTGAAAGGTTCGGAGAAGAAGAATGAAAGGCTTCGCGAGCTGTCACTGCTTGTCTTTAAGAATCATCTTTATCAGACATACGGGAAGAAGAGTCAGAGGCCTGTGTTTTCACAGGATGAGCTTTTCTTGAAGTCTCGGTTGTTTCTCGTGGAGTATCCTGTTGTGCTGAGTACCACCTTCTCGGCCACATCCAATATCAATCCCATTTACAGCTACGACTATATCATCATGGATGAGGCTTCGCAGGTTGATATCGCCTCCGGAGCCCTTGCCCTTAGCTCTGCCAAGAACGCGGTCGTTGTAGGTGACTTAAAACAGCTTCCTAATGTGGTGACTGAGCAAACAGAGGAAATAGTCAGCGCCATCTTTGCCAAGTATAGCATCTCGGAAGCATACCGGTACTCAAGCAATAGCTTCCTTTCTTCACTGTGTAAGCTGTTCCCTTCCATCCCACAGACCCTTCTGAAGGAACATTACCGCTGCGACCCACTTATTATCGGCTTTTGCAGTAAGCAGTTCTATAATGGCGAGTTGATCCCGATGAAAAAGACGAACCCGCAGTATTCACCTATCCGTGTAGTGAAGACTGTGAAGGGTAATCATGCAAGGGGCGCCGTGAATCTTCGACAGGTGTCTTCTATTTTGGAAGAGGTGATACCTTCTCTAGAGGAGCATTTCTCAGATATTGGAATTATTGCTCCATATAACGGGCAAGTGAACGCGATGAATACTGCTCTGGTAAATGCCGGGAAGGAGTATGTGACGGCTACGGTGCACAAGTATCAGGGGCGCGAGAAGGATGCTATCATCTTGTCAACGGTTGATAACGAGATTGGAGAATTCACGGATGATCCGCATCTGCTGAATGTTGCTGTGTCTCGTGCAAAGAAGCAGTTTACACTTGTGGTCTCTTCTGAAGAGCAACGCGATTCTAATATCCAGGACCTTATTGATTACATTGAGTATTATGGCGGTAAGAGTGAACCGAGCAAAATCTCGTCCATTTTTGACCTGCTCTACGAGGACTATACTAAGGATCTGTTAGAGTTCTATAAGACTCACCGCCGAGTGTCTGAGTTTGATTCTGAGAATTTGGCATACTGGACTATCCATGACATTATCAAGGAGCAGGGGATTTCAAATATCCGTATTCTGATGCACTATCCACTTCACTTGTTAATTACGCCCGTTTCTGACTTGAATGCTGAACAGTCAAAATACGCTTTGCACCCGTGGACGCACTTGGATTTCCTTCTCTACGATACGGTGACTCACAAGGCAAAGCTTGCTATTGAGGTGGACGGAACGCAGTACCACAAGGCGGATTCTGCTCAAGGGCACAGAGATGTCTTAAAGAATGAAGTCCTTGAGAAAATTGGACTGCCTCTTCTTCGCCTAAGTACCGCTGGTTCTCAAGAGAAGCAGAAGATTGTCCATGCGTTGCTGGGTAACGTTTCGAAGAATACCCAGTCGAAATAATCAAAGATTCCAAGTAACTCCTCCATAGGTTGGTATCGCGTGAACGCCAAGGGGGCGGGAGTGGGGTTGGCGGAGCCTTAGAAGGCATAGGGAGAAGCGAGTAGCCGGGACGGCCGGTTCGCGCGCCAGCGCGAATGGCGACAACTGGGGTGAGTTTGCACCGGAGGGATGAGCGTATAGCTGCGGAGTGCCATGGCGTCATCGCGTGGTGAGGGACATTGTTGGCGCCAAGGGCGGCACGGCGTCAGGAGCGCCTACGACTTCGTCGGCCCGACGGCCCCACTCCCGGCCCTTTGGGTGGGGGAAGAGATTTCTCCACTCTATCGATAATTTGTGGCTATCCGAAATTTTAGGTTGAAAATATCGTAATAAATCCTTCTCTGAAAAGGAGGGGTTTGGTTGGAATTAAGGGACGCCGTTGAGAATCTCTGTGACTGGTTTCATCTTGACAGAGACCAAATCAAATTGACCCGGCCTTTCCTTCCGCAAAGGATGGAAAGCTATGATTGTCAGTGACCAACAACGGGAAGAAAGATTACTTAAAGACTCTAATTCAAGTTTCGCAAGTAGCTAAAAACGAAAAATAATTTTTAACTTTGTCCTGGTTATATACTATACTATACTATGAAAAGACTTGATACCCTTCTCCTTCCCCTGGCCGCCATGCTGGCCATCCTGTCCTGTTCCAAGAAGCAGGAAACCACACCCGAAAGCGTTCCCGAAGGTCCCAGCATCGTGCTGAATACGGCGGCGAAATGGAACCAATTCCATCTGCCGGCCTATATCGGCGACCTTTCCGCCTATCCTGCCGACCTGCAGACCGTCATCAACGATTTTTTCCCGCGCCGCAGCACCCTGGAGGATGCCAAGGTCCTGTTCGTCGGCGCCGGTGAGCTGACGGCGAACGCAGCCGCCTTGGCCGATGCCGCCGACAGGGGCGCCTTTGTCGTGTTCCCGGGCAGCCTGGATGCCGCCCCGGCAGGTCTCTCCCCGGTCGTTGCCACCTTTGAGGAGGCGAGCGCTTATACCCCGCTGTTCCATTGCCACAGCAACTGGGGGCAGGGCGTTACATATACGCTCTGGGCAGAGCCGGAAGTCGAAGAGCCCGAGGACGTGACGCCCAGCATGACCGAGGCCCAGTGGAAAGAACTGGTGAAACGCAACCAGTCTTCGGCCCCGGAAAGCGGTGTGGTCCTTTCCGACTATGACAACGAACCTGATTTCAACAAGAATTACTACCAGACCCGCATGCATGTGTTTGTGGAATGGCTGGAGAACGCCCTGCTGGAGCAGACCCTGACCAAGGCGGAATCCTATGAGAACATGAAGGCCAGCATCGAGAACCTCGGGCAGCGCCTGACCCACAACTTTCCCTATTCCCTCAGCAAGACCATCGACAAGGGGACATTGTGCGACCCGGACGTCCTGTCCAAGAGCGGCAGTCTGGACGTGGAATTTCGGATCTACCCCTGCTACCTCCAGTCCTCCAATGGCGACAAGGCCGGTGATTACTATGCGGTGGTGTCCACAGTCACACCGCACAACGCCAGCATGTGGGGACCCTTCGTCGGCTGCCACGGCGGCTGCCGCAACCGAGTCTATGGATTCTGGTTCAACAAGATGGAGATGTCGACCAGCCTGGTGAACAGCAACAATACGCCCATCAGCGGTCTGGAGTACTATGACCGGCCCATACCGGAGAACAAGAACAGCTCCAAGGAGTATTCCAACGGCAAGAGCGTCTCGGTGACCGGAACCTTGAGCGGCGGATACGGCGGGAAGCAGGCCGGTGGCGTGGGCAGTGCCAGCCTCTCGGTCGGCGGCACCTGGACCAGTTCCACCAACTACACGCTCGAAACCATCGACTATTCGCTGGATTCCTCCACCCCCACCGTCAAGTACAGTTATTCGACGAACAATGTGAAACTGACGGACGATTACGACAACTGGGACAAGATCAACAATGAGGATTTCCCGGCGCCTGTCCGCACAGAGTTCTCCTCCCATGCCATGTGGACCTGGCACGTCCCCGGCAGCACGGTCCGGGACGGCAGCCTCGATGCTTTCCGCCTCAAAACCAAGATCACCATCAACTATGCCTCCTGGTACCATTGGCGCGGGTCGGCCGAATTTGACGGCAACAAGAAGGATTACGACATCGACCTGCCGGAAATCAGTTGGAACCTGAAGTCACCGGACCGCACGCCCTGGGGATTCATCCGGCTCCGCAATGCGTCCAACTATGAGATGGCCCATGTCTCCTTCTATCGCTCCGGCGAGGAAAGCGGCACGCCGGTGGCCACGCTCTCCTACTCCTACAGCAAGGGGGATGATGCCCGGATGGCCCTTGCCGAAGGTACCTACTCCGTCAAATGGGACCTTCTCGACGGCACGACGCAAGAAAAATACGGCTCGTACATCTACCGCAATGTCAAGGTCCATCAAGGAGCCAACGCCGATGCTGCCACCGTCAGCATCTCCTCGGTGGACGCCGAGAAACTGTAGTTCGGCCTTTTCCTCAGATACTCCGCTACAGGCAGATATCGCTCATGCCGGCTCCGGACTGTCTGGTGGGAGAAGGTCCAGTATGCCGCTCCCGCCCTGCCGGACAGCTCCGAAGAAGCGGTCCGGCGCCGCCTCGCCTTTTTTGTGCGTGTCTCTCTTTCACCTATTTCCTACCACAAATTGCAGTCAGACACCTTGACTCAAAAAAGGAGGGGATGGTCATTTCTAACCAAACCCCTCCTTTCAGAGACTGTCTCTACTGAGATAAATTCAACCTAAAATTTCGGATACCCTAATTTGTTTTATCTTTGTGAGAACACAAAACTATCTGCCATGAAAAAGTTACTTGTCATTATTCTTGTTCTTCTTGGTCTTGGTTGCACGGCGGTGATCTCCTGCCCGGATAAGCAGGCGCACAAAGATGCCATCATGGCAGTGCTGAATGAGAGCATCAACGATAGTCTGGATCCGGATGGGACGGATACGACGGGGCTGTCGCAGTTCTTCGGCTCCATCGGCTCGGGGATTGCCGGATTCTTCATCGACAAGCAGTTGACGGTGGAGAATTACTTTGTTTGCAGTGTCGGCAAGATATCGACTCCGGCCGGCGAGGAGAAGACGGTTTCCGTCGGGGTCTTTGGGCATGTTTTTACCTTCGGTAAGGAAGATATTGAGAAAGCGATTAAGGGAGAGTAAAGGTATTACATGTTTGGATTTATGGAGCATTTTCCCGGAAGGGGAGATGCTCTTTTTTTGAAATTTTTTGAAACGGATAATATTTGTAAACGATTGAATGATAGTGTGTTAATCTTACCGTTGTGGGCAGATGCAACAATTATCCGTTTCAAAACTTGTATAACGCGCGTATAATCAGCGAGTTGCAATTAAACGTTTCCCCCTGTTGTGAAACGGATAAGTATTCTTATATTGCGGGCCAAATAAAGAAAAAGATACTATGCAAGTATTTGATTTATATCCATAAAGGTTTGGAAAATTAAAATAGATGCTCTATATTTGCGGCAGATGGTTTTTGCCCCTTGAGAAAGGGCGGTTTTGAATTGACCAATTTATAGAGCATTTTCCCGGAAGGGGAGATGCTCTACTTCTTTTATATCGGGTGCGTACTCCCAGAGGTAATGGTCCTCAAACTAGTCCAATGGAACATCAAAACTGTCAATTCAAACAAAACCATTATCTATGGTAAAGTTTAAAACCTCGTTTTCATTCGGCTTCTGCTTGGAGTTCAAGCAAGTTGTGGAAACAATCAGGACAATCTCAAAGGTTCTGAGGGTTGCGACTGAAACCATCAGAACACGTTATCGAAAGATAACATAGTTCTTGCCGGCGTAATGCCGTTCTGCTTACCCATCCGAATCAAGGTCGCCTACCATTGGGGGCGACCTTGTTGTGTAATGTGCTGATTATGCGCGCTTCTTCCTTGGTAAATTGAAAAAGACGAGGACGTTACGACTGATAGATTCTTCGCTTCGCTCAGAATGACAAAGGGGGCATGCTCAGAATGACAAAAAGAGATTGCCGGTCGGAGCCGGCAATGACGGAGAGATGGCACTTCAACAAGACAAATACTACGTAGTATTCAATCTCGATTAAATCTAAAGGCCCCTATCGAAGAAGTTTGGGTTTACAATGGCGAATTTGTAGTGAGAGTATACCCATAAAAAATACAGGAACCCTTTCGGATTCCTGCAAGGAGGTGCACCGTAGTGCCCTCTAACTTTATAAGCTGTTGCAAATGTAATTACAATAATCAAAATAACAAAGAATTAGTAAAAAAGTTACTTCGCTACGCTTAGAATGACAAAGGGGACGGGCTCAGAATGACAAAAAGAGATTGCCGGTCGGGGCCGGCAATGACGAGGGTGAGGTCGGGCATGAGGGGGATTACCCCCTCGGATGATGCTCGAGGACGGCGCGGTGCCAGGTGGAGGTGTCGATGTGGGTGTAGATTTCGGTGGTGAGGATGCTTTCGTGTCCCAGCATTTCCTGGACCACGCGCAGGTCGGCGCCGTTTTCAATGAGATGCGTCGCAAAGGAGTGGCGGAAGGTGTGCGGGGAGATCTCCTTGTCGATGCCGGCGGCCATGGCCTGTGCCTTCACCAACTTGAAGATGGAAACGCGGCTGAGGGGCTTGCCGAACTTGTTCAGGAAGAGAATGTCCTCGAAACTCCGTTCGGCCGGGAGGGGACGGTCGGGGAGGTACGCGCGGATGGCATCGGCCGCCATGTCCCCGAGGGGCACGAGGCGCTGCTTGTCGCCCTTGCCGATCACGTCCACGAAGCCCTCGTCCAGGTGCACGTGCGAGATGCGGAGCCCTGCCGCCTCGCTCACCCGCAGCCCGCAGCCGTAGAGCACCTCGAGGATGGCGCGGTCCCGCTTGCCGAAAGGCCCCCGCAGGTCCACCGATTCCATAATGGCCGATACCTCCTCCACCGTGAGCACCGAAGGCAGATACTTTCCCAGTTTGGGCGCATCCACACGGTCGCAGGGATTCTCCGAAATTTCGCCTTCCTGCACGCACCAGTCAAAGAAATTGCGAAGCGAACTGAGCAGCCTCGCGGAACTTCGCTTGGAAAGGCCCCGGGCCGTGACCTCGCCCAGATAGGACGAAATGTCGGACGGGCCGATGGCCGCCGGCGCCAGGCCGATGGCCTCCAGGAAGGTCTCCACATCGTGGCAGTAGGATGCCACCGTGTTCGGCGACATCCTACGCTCGATGCGAAGGTAATTCCGGTAGTCCTTTATCATTAGATCCTTCGTCGCTTCGCTCCTCAGGATGACAAACGTTTTGTCATTCTGAGCGTAGCGAAGAATCTATAGTGTTCCGTATTTCCTGCCGTACTGGAGCATCTGGCCCAAATAATCGTCCGTATAGACGGGAACGTAGTCCACCACGGCACCGTCTTTCTCGACGGGGATGATGTCCGGGTTGATGAATCCGCCGTAGGGCTTCAGGTTCAGGGCCTCGTAGCGCTCCAGCACTTCCTTGTGCAGCTGAGGGTCAATGTGTACGGCATAGGTCTCGATGAGATTCTTACCGGCCTCGTAGTCTCCTTCGCTCTTGATGCGCTGGATCTCTGCGAGCAGCTGGGCAAACAGGGCGCGGAGTTTCTGGTAGTCATTGACCACGAAGTAGGTCTTTCCGCCCTTGGTTTTCTTCTCGATCACCTTGTCGGCCTTGCCCTTCTCGTAGCACCACTCGGCGATGAGCTTGCGGTTCTGCATGTGGGCTTCCGTGTTGGGACGGCCCAGCTCCACGCGCGTGAACTGCACCATGAGACCGTTGCGGATGTAATTGGAGTACATGGCCTTGTAGGCCTCCGGATCCGGCATGATACCCAGCTCTACCATCTTGGGGTCCGCCGTATAATACAGGCCAAAGAGGTCTGCGCGGGCTTCTTCCAGGGCCGATGCATATTCGCCCATGGCCGTCGCGCTCACTCCGGGCAGCAGCTGGCCGGAGCCGTGGCCCAGGCACTCGTGCAGGTCCGTGTGGATTTCGTCGGCGATGGTGCCCCACTTCTTCTCCATCTCGATTTCCTTCTTATTGTAAGCGAACTCGGCCAGGGTGCTCGTGGGCATCTCCTGTGCGGAGTAGTCATAGGTGTGCGTAATGTTGGCGATGGTCACGCTCTTGGAACCGTGTTCCTTGCGGATCCAGTCCGCGTTGGGAAGATTGATGCCGATAGGCGTGGACGGGTAGCTGTCGCCGGCGAGGCAGACGGCGTTGATCACCTTGGCCGATACGCCCTTCACCGTAGCTTTCTTGAAACGAGGATCGACGGGGGAGTTGTCCTCGAACCACTGGGCGTTGGCGCTGAGAGTCTCGGTGCGGCGGGAAGCCTCGAAATCCTTGATGTTCACATAGCCTTCCCAGGCGGCCTTGCGGCCCAGCGGGTCATTGTAGTCTTCGATGAAGCCGTTGATGAAGTCCACCGTGCCGATGGTGTCTTTTACCCATTCGATGTTGAACTCGTCCCACTTGTGCAGGTCTCCGGTATGGTAGTATTCGATGAGAAGGCCCAGGGCGCGCTTCTGGATGTCATTCTCGGCCACTTCGCGGGCTTTGGCCAGCTCTTCGCATATCTTCTCGATGGCTGCGGAGTAGATGCCGCCCACCTTCCAGGGCAGTTCCACCACTTTCCCGTCGGCATCCTTCACCACCTTGGTGTTGAGGCCATAGGAAATAGGAGTGGGATCCTTCGGGTCCATGATGCCGGCATAGTATTTCTCCACTTCTTCGCGGGTGACGCCCTCGTAGAAGTTCACGGCCGACTCCTTCACGATGTCGCCGGCAGTGTCCGTGGAGCGGCGCTGGGGATAGATCGCCGGGTCATAGATGATGTCCAGCAGGCCGTTGTCCACCACGCCCGCTTCCCGCATGAGCTCTGCGAAGTAACTACGGTCGCAGGCGGGGAAGATCTTGTCTTCCGCGTAATGGTGATGGATGCCGTTGGAGAAGAAGACACGCTTGGCGTACACCAGGAAGTCCTTGTACTCGGGAGCTTCCTTCTTCACGTCCGGGGACTCGAGGATGGCTTCCAGGGTATGGCGCACACGGAGGTTTTCCTTGCAGTTCTGGTCCCAGAGGATGTCCCGGCCGTATTTGGCGGCTTCCGCCAGGTGGTAGGCGTACTCTTTCTGCTGCAGGGAAAGGTCCTCCCATCCGGGAATCTGGTAACGCATGACTTTGAGGTCTGCGAATGCGTCAATGGTGTACTTGAAATCCCCCTCCGGGGCGGTGTCGCAGGAGGCGACAGAAGCGGCTATGCCAGCCATTGTCATCATCTTAACAAGCGTTTTCATTAATATTAAAATATTTTTGCAAAGTTAATATTTTTGCCTAATTTTGTACTCATGCGGTTAAGGAAACGCTTTTGGGGATTAGCGACCTTCGCGCTTCTCATGACAGTCATGGCGTGCACGAAGGGGGACTTTGAGCCCATTCCGGGAGCTACCCTCCGGGGAGAACCGGTGGGGCGTCAACCCGTTCTACAGGCCCGCCATGTACTTGTCATGGTATCCGGCGGTCACAATTCCCTCGCATCCTACCTTTCAGATGACCAGCTGGACATCGCCGCAGGCTACGTCCCCGAAGGGACGGGTGCCTATACGGACGCCCTCGTCATCTTCTCCCGCCTTCCCAAGTCAGATCCCAATTCCACCACATCGGCCCCGGTCCTTTACCGTATGTATAAGGATAAGAACGGCTCGGTGGTGCGCGACACCCTCCGGCGTTTTACGGAGGAGGACCGCCTCTTCGGCGGGGATGTCTTCCGGGAAGCCCTCATGACCGTCCGGGACCGCCTTCCCGCCAGGGATTACGGGATGATCGTCTCTTCCCACGCTTCCGGCTGGCTTCCGCCCGGATACTACAACAATCCGCAGGACTATGAGAACGGCCGGTCCGGCTTTTCCCTCCGCAGTATCGGGCAGGACCTGGACAACAGCGTTTCCGTGGAGATGGACCTGGAGGCGTTTGCATCGGCCATTCCCTATAAGATGAACTACGTCATCCTGGACTGCTGCCTTTCGGGCGGGATCGAGGTGGCGTGGCAGCTGCGGGGCAAGACGGATTTGGTGGCCTTCACGCAGACGGAGACCATGGCCGACGGCTTTGACTACAGGACAATCATGAGCCGTCTCCTGTTCGAGCCCGTTCCCAATCCCCAGGGTGTCTGCGAAGACTTCTACAATTATTATATGGCCAAGAGGGGAGTCAACCGTTCGGCCACCATCTCGCTGGTGGACACGCGCCGGCTGGATAATCTCTCGGAGGTGTGCGGGAATCTTTTCTCCCTCTACCGCAGCCAGATATCCACCCTTTCCGACCGCAATGTGCAGCGATACTTCCGCTACGAACGCCACTACTTCTACGACCTCCGGGACATCCTGGTAGAGGCCGGCATTACGCCCGAGGAAACAGCCGCCCTGGATGCCGCCCTTCAGGAGTGCGTGCTGTACAAAGCGGCCACGCCCTATTTTATGGAAGGCACGCAGTACGGCTTTGAAATTACGGATTACTGCGGTCTTTCCATGTACCTTCCCTCGAAGGGAACGGATTTCCTGAATAACTATTACCGAAACCATATCGCCTGGAATCAGGCAACGCACCTGGTCTTATGAAAGATTTTGTGAAAACTATGTGCGCCGTGATCTGCGGCATTGTTGTAGTCCGCATCATCGGCTTTCTTTTGGGGCTGATGATTCTGGGAAGCGCCCTGGCCGGTACAACCGTCCAGCTTCCGCGAAACGGAGTGCTGGATCTGGACTTCTCCTCCTTCACCCTGGCCGAGAGAACCCAGGCCGACGCCTTCCCCGCAGACCTTGCCTCCATGAGCGCCGGTGCCGTCCCTGCGGTGGGACTGCATGATGCAGTCCAGGCCCTCCGTATCGCGTCGGCCGACCCTTCCGTCCAGTGCGCCCTCCTCCGGGCCGATGCCGTCTCCGGCAGCATCGCCGCCCTTGAAGAGTTCCGCGCCGCCCTGGCGGAGTTCCGCCAAAGCGGAAAGGCCCTCATCGCCTATACTGAAAACGCCGGCAACGGTTCCTACTACCTTGCCTCTGCAGCCGACAAAATCTATATGGGCTCCCAGCATGGCGGGAACAATATGCTGCTGGGTATCTCCAGCCAGTCCCTCTATCTGAAAGACCTCCTGGACAAGTTGGGCGTGCACGTCCAGCTCATCCGCCACGGCAAATACAAGTCTGCCGGCGAGATGTTCATCCGTTCCTCCGCCTCCTCCGAGAACCGCGAGCAGATGCAGCGCATGGTGACGTCCCTGTGGGAAAGCATGGTTTCCGAGATTTCCCCCGTGCGGGAGATTTCCGCCGCCGACTTCAACGCCCTCGTGGACAACCTGTCCCTCAACTTCCCGGAAGACTTCCTCCAGGCCGGCCTGGTCGATGCTCTGGTGAGCCATGAGGAACTGGTGTCGAAACTCTGCACCGTGGCCCAGGTACCCTCCCGTGACCAGCTTCACCTGATCTCCTTTGCCGACTATGTTACGGCCAAGGTCGTGCACTTCCCGGGTCGCAACCAGGTTGCCGTGCTGTATATGGACGGGGAGATCGTCGAAGGAAAAGACTATATGAATGTGGCGGCAGACCGCTTCGTGCAGGAGATCGACCGCCTGCGGGAAGATCCTTCCGTAAAGGCCGTGGTCCTTCGCGTGAACTCTCCCGGCGGTTCCGTTTCCGCATCGGTGAAGATCCGTGCAGCGCTGGACCTCCTGATGGCCCAGAAGCCCCTTGTGGCCTCCTTCGGCGGTTATGCCGCTTCCGGCGGTTACTGGATTTCCAACGGATGCCAGAAGATTTACGCCGACGCCACCTCCATCACCGGTTCCATCGGCGTATTCTCCATGATTCCAGAGTTCGGCGGCGTTACCAAGAAAGTGGGAGTCGGCGTGGAATCATACGGCTCCAACAAACATTCCGACATGTTCTCCCTGGTGCGTCCCTTCGACGCCCGGGAACTGGCCTACATGCAGGCCTCCGTCGAAGATATCTACGAGCTGTTCGTGAACCTCGTGGCCACGTCGCGGGACATGGATCCCGCCCAGGTGGACGCCATCGCCCAGGGCCGCGTTTGGACCGGGGCCGATGCCCTGGAGATTGGTCTGGTAGATGAGATCGGCTCCCTTGAGACGGCTGTCGCGTACGCCGCATCCCTGGCGGATTTCCACTCCAGCGACGAATACCTCGTCTGCGAGTATCCGGAGCCCATTACTCCCTTCCAGCAGTTGATGATTCAGCTTTCCGGCGACAAATCCGAGCCCACCATTCTCTCCGGCACTCCTTTCGCCGGTCTGGGCAACGCCGTATCGGCCCTTAAAGAGAATGAGCCTGGGGTTCTCTATGCCCGTCTTCCTTACGCTCTCGAAATCCGTTAGCGGCCGCAGATGGTCTTGAAGTCGCAGAAGGCGCAGGTGGAACGCTCCTGCGTGCGACGGAAAGGAATCGAAGGATCGGTCATCTCCGCCAGCATGGCGGAAAGCCGTTCGCGTGTGAGACGGACGAATTCGGGACTCTCGGGGCAGTCCGGGAGGGGACCGGTGTAGAGACGGCTGCAGCTGTAAATCGAGTTTACAATGGTTTTCCCCGCGAGGGACGGGTCTGCGTGGGCGAAGAGGTCATACAAAAAGAGCTGCAGCGCGATTTTGGGCCGATGCTGGTTCTTCTCCCCGAATATTTTATCCACGACGGCGGCGGCATTCTCGTCCGTGATGAGCAGGTCGTCGTCTTCCACCTTGCCGGTCTTGTAGTCCACGATGCGGATTTGTCCGGGAATATAGGAATCCATGCGGTCCACGAATCCCTTGAAGTGAAAACCGTCCAGCTCCATCCGGCGCTTCTGTTCCAGGCCGATGATGCGGAACGCCCGCGACCCGGAGGCGGCGAGCAGCCCCTCGTCGTGTTTGAGGGTACGCAGCACGTAGTCCAGGATGACTTCCTCCAGAACCAGGTTGCGGCCGGACACCTCGATGGAATGCATGGCTTCCAGCACCTCTGCGCGGATGCGTCGTCTCAGGCCCGGAACGTCCTTTGAAAGGGCCGACAAATCCTCCCGCGTTACCTCTTCCTTACCGCGATACAGCCCCTGCATCACATGGTGGAATACGTTTCCCAGCATGCCGGCATCCAGGGATTCTGCCACCTCGTCCTCTGTCTGGAGGCCCTGGACCACCTGATAGTAAAACTTGACGGGACAGGCCAGATAGCTCTGCAGCGTAGATGCGGACAGTTCCCGGGAACGGATGGCCTCGATGTCTTCCTGCGTTTTGGGAATGGTCTCCGAAGGCTCCACCGGCAGCAGGGCCGATGTGGCCACCATGTGCTTCACCGGAATGCCGAAGCTGTATTCCAGCTGCTTGATATAGCGGCTTTCCTCGCCGGACTTGAGACCCTCGGTGCGGGAGTCGTACAGGAGCCAGACTTTCTCCGGACGCTGGATCATGCGGTAGAAATAGTAGGCCCATACGGCGTCCTGGAACTCATAGGTGGGAAGGCCGAAGCCCTTCCGCAGTTCCGGCGGGATAAAGGAGGAACTCACGCTGCGGCGCGGGAACATGCCTTCGTTGGCGCTCAGGATGATGAGGTTCCGGAAGTCCAGCGCGCGGGTCTCCAGCGGGCCCATAATCTGCAGTCCCTGAAGGGGCTCTCCGCGGAACGGTACGGAAATGCCCTCCAACACCCGGTCCAGAAGACGGAGGTACGTGGCGGGAAGCACTTCCAGGTCTGTTTCCTGCAACAGGTTGAGCTGCGTGTGGCAGCGCTTGGCAAAGTCCAGTTCCAGCAGCATGCCGCCCTGCAGGGAAAGATGGCGGCCGATATAGGCAATCGCCTCCAGGAGATACTTCTCGAAGGCGTGGTTTTGTGCCGGGGACGCCGTGGAAGGCTCGGTGATGACGGGCCGGAAGAGCAGTTCCAGCAGCGGACCGCCCTGCAGGTCCTTCAGGGGAATATAGTATTTGGCATCGGCCTTGACCTGGCGGATGACGGCGGCCTCTTCCTCCGAGGAGAGCTTCTTCACCAGGCCGGAGGAGAAGACCTCCCGTACTTCGCGGTGGTAGAAGTACCATCCGTCGGGCCGCTGACGCATTTTCAATTGCATCTGGCCGAGTGTTTTCAAAAGCGTATAGACGGCACTCCCGGCCATGGGATAGCCCATGGTCACGTTAACGCTGTCCTGTTCCTCGGGAAGGGAATTCAGCAGCGGGAGGAGGAGATTTTCGTCGGGAAGGACAAAGGCGGTTTCCACCGGGTCTCCGGTAATGCCCGCAAGGATCTGCGGCGCCAGTTTGGCCTGTCCCACGGAAGAGGGGACGCTCACGACCGTGATTTCCGGCCTTCCAACTCCCTCCAGCTCAAAAGCCTGGGGAAAGTCCTCCACGTTGCGCTGCATGAACAGCGAGGATTTGTTGGCCGGGTCCTTGATCTCCGGGCTCACATAGTCCCAGACAAATTCCGCCACGCCCGCGTCTCGCATGCGGCGAAGCAGGGTGCGTTCGCACTCATTGAGGGCGTTGAGGCCGATGAATACGTATTTCGATGTCTCCGGGAACTCCTTCTGCAGGATGTCCACGACGGATTTTCCTTCCTGCAGCTGCCGGGCCAGGGCGCGATAGACCATGCCTTCGTAGGCCATGCCCTTTTCTCCCAGGGTTTTGTTGAACTCCCGGTAAACGGGGAACAGCAGGTTCCACAGCCTGACGAAGCGGGCCTTGATGGTGTCCGTATCCTTGACGTCCCGGAAATGTGACAGGAAATGGCCGATGGCCTGGCGCTGATTCTCGCTCAGGTACTCCATCCCGTCCTGCAGGGCCTTGAAGTCCTTTACGTTCTGCAGGAGCGCTTCCGCGTTGACGAGGTACTTGTCAATGTCGTCGAAGTCTGCCAGCATGACGTCTCCCCAGAAGATGAATTCGTCCAGGGGCTCGGCCGTGGGGTTCAGTTTCTTATAGACACCATAGAGTTCCAGCAGCAGGCGCAGCCGGTCTGTGACGTCCACGTGGTTGAGCCTGTAGAAGAAATCGTTGATGGTGTACAGAGGCGGTACCAGGAGCGGCGTATCCTTCACGAAGGAAGCCAGGTACTTCTTAAAAAATACCAGAGACCTTCTGTTGGGGAAGAGGAAGCACGTGTGCGATATGTCTCCGCCCTGATAGTAGCGGGCGGCAACCTGTTGCAGGAAAGGTACCATAATTTCTGTTAAAGATAGTGATTTTCCCGGAAATTGTCTATATTTGTCACAAACCAATAACACTCAATACTATGAAAAAGAAATTCAGATGCCTTGTGTGCGGTTATGTGCACGAAGGCGACGCCCCTCCGGCAGAATGTCCTGTCTGCCACGCTCCCGCTTCCAAGTTTGTAGAGATAAAAGAGGATTCCGATGCGCCTCAGTATGCCGCCGAGCATGTCCTGGGCGTTGCCAAGGGCTGTGACCCGGAAGTCTGGGCAGGCCTCAAGGAACATTTTGCCAGCGAATGCACGGAAGTAGGCATGTACCTGGCCATGTCCCGCCAGGCCGACAGAGAAGGCTACCCCGAAATCGCCGAAGCCTTCAAGCGCTACGCATGGGAAGAGGCCGAGCATGCCGCAAAGTTCGCCGAACTCATCGGCGAAATGGTCTGGGACACCAAGACCAATCTCAAGAAACGTTACGAAGCCGAAGAAGGCGCGTGCGAAGGTAAGTTCCTCATCGCCAAACGCGCCAAGGAACTGGGCTACGACGCCATCCACGACACCGTCCATGAAATGGCCCGCGACGAAGCCCGTCATGGCGCCGGTTTCCTGGGGCTGTACAAGCGCTATTTCGGAGACAAGAAATAAGACCTCATCAAAACGGCACCCCCTATTCCGGGAGTGCCGCTTTGTTTTCCCTCCCAGCACGTGGCGGGGCAAAAAAGGGGCGATATTTTGACCGGACAGGTGCTCGGGTGAAGGTGGGACGGGGCTATTTCCAATTACGGTAGCCGAAGTCTTTGGAGTTGAGGAATTGTCGCACCAGTTTCTCGGGCATAAACAGATGCCGGGCAAGGATTTGCGTCGAGAAGTGGTATTCCTTTTCGAGGGCAACCAGCAATCGGCCTTTTTCGTCCGAGGCTAAGTCTTTTACCATCTTTCCGGGGAACATGATTCTTGCCTTTCCGTAAACGATGTCGTTCAACTCATCCGAAGACCATTCAATCTGTTCTCCCAGTTCCTGTGCAATATGGACGGCCGATTCATAATCCTTTACCAAACGGGTTAGGTACTCCTTGGCCGTTCCCAAAACCCGCCTGACCACATCGGTTTTAACAAAACTCCGTGGTAGTACACCCAGTTCGGGATGTATTTCCCACGATCCCGGAAGCTGGCACTTGGAACCGACTATTCTTCGAACGTCACTCTGTTTCATTTGTTCTACGCTTGTCCCTTGTATAAAATCGGACACGCGACTGAAAAACAAATAGCTTGAGCCCCAGGGGTATCCGCCGGGAATAGCCATGTTCTTTTCGTAGGCATTTCGGGCGAGGTAGATGAGGAGCTGCTGTAATGCATTGTCATCTGGGATGGGCTTTAACACAAACCAGTACTCTTCGGGAAGAAGGGGATATCCATCTTCCTTCAACTTCATGTTAATCCTGTGTCGAATGGACAAGAAGATAGCAAGACATGTTTCACCTGTCGCCTCAATAATGGCGTGAATGTGATTGGGCATCAGCTCGAAGGAGATGATGTCGACATCAAATTGTGCTGCCACTATGGCCATGGTGCACATTCCATATCGGAACTGACCTACGTTGTTAAACAGTTTTCCTTCTTGCCAACCATTTGTGCAAAGGTGATATCTTCCGCGTGGTAACGCTTTGTACTCACGCATTTCTTTTTGTCTTGTGTTCATGCCCCAAAGATGAGGAAGATTATCCGTTTCAACAAACATGAAACGGATAAGTGTAAAAATCGTAATTACACGCACTTAGAAGGCCTGTTACTCCTCAAACCAAGAGCGAAAATAGTCTCATTTTTCGCTCTTGGCACGTGCTCGGTCAAAAAAAAGGCGTTTTTTTGACTGGGCAGATGCTGAAGCACGTGGCGGGGCAAAATAGGGGCGATATTTTGACCGGGCGGGTGCTGGAACGAAAAAAATAGTTGTATCTTTGCGGGCATATGGAAAATGAAAACAAGAAACTGACTCCCATGCGCTTCCTGTCCGACAAGATGGACATGCCGTGGGGCACCGTGGAATACAAACTGGCAGACCTCGGATTCGTGGATTCCCTGGCATCCGAAGGCTGGCTCAAGGGCAACAACTTGAGCGACATCATGCAGACCTACCTTGAGCGTGTGGTAGGCGAGACCTCCTTCAACTGGTACGGGACGCAGTTCCCGGTGCTGGTGAAAAAGCTCACGGTGAAGGGCCGTACCTCCCTGCACGTGACGGCCGACGACGAGACCGCCGAGCAGCGCTACGACGCCTTCGGCAAAACCGCCCTCTGGTACGTGGAGTCCGCCGGCCCCGACGCAACCCTCTACCTGGGCTTCAAGGAAGACATCACAGCCGAGCGTTTCTACAAGGCCTGCCACGAGAACAACGTGGAGCCGCTCCTGCATAAGGTGAAGCCCAAGGCAGGGGAGACCTTCCTCATCACTCCCGGCATGGTGCACGCCGCCAAGGATGTCACCCTGGTGGAAATCGCCGAGGCATCCGAACTGTGGTTCCGCCTCTACGACTGGGGGGCCGATGACCGCGAAAACCACCTCGAGGAAGCCTTCGACCTCATCGACTTCCAGCGTTACCGGGTATCCCGGAGCAAGGAAGAGGAGGGCGCCATCGCCATCACTCCGCAGTTTACCGTCAACAAAATCGGCCTTACGCAGCCCCTGAAGAGCACCCGCGACGAGGACGATACTTTCCTGCTGTACTACTGCACCCGCGGCAAGGCCGACATCCAGGCCGCCCAGGTGAATTACAAGATGAAGGAAGGGGACCTGGTCCTCATTCCCGCAGAGACCAACGAGTTCTTCCTCCTGCCCGAAACCAGCGACGCCGAGCTTCTCGAAGTGCGCATGGATCCCCGTCCGGAAAACGACATCGTCTCCGAACCCGTTGACGAGCAGTAATGGAAGTCCGCATCGACAAATACCTCTGGGCCATCCGTGCGTTCAAAACGCGAACGGAGGCGGCCGATGCCTGCAAAGGCGGCAAGGTGAAGGTGGACGGTGTTAGCGTCAAGGCTGCCAGGGAGGTAAAGGCCGGTGAAATCATCAAAATCCACAAAGGCGCCATCGAGTACACCTATAAAGTGGTAGAACCCACTGAACACCGTGTGGGTGCCGCCCTTGTGCCCCAGTACGCGGAGAATCTTACCCCGCAGGCAGAGCTGGACAAGCTCAAAGCGCCCGTAGAAACCTTCTTCCTCACCAGAGACAGAGGCGCCGGTCGTCCTACGAAGAAAGACCGGCGCGAACTCGAAAAACTCTGGGACGAGCTGGATTAGTACTCGTATCCGAAGTAATATCCCTTCTTGGCGGTAGGAATGCCGTCACGCATCCAGGCGGGCTCCGGCTCGCCTTTCAAGTAGTAATCGAAGAACTGCTGCAGGCGGATGCTCAGATCCTTCCGGTTGCGGCGCTGGCGCAGGTTGTGCGCTTCGTCATTGTATTCCAGCAGCCAGGCGGGTTTGCCCAGGCGGCGCAGGCCCATGAACATTTCGATGCCCTGGTACCATGGAACGGCACCGTCGTTGTCGTTGTGCATGATCAGAACCGGTGTGGTCACGTTAGGGAGCTTGAACAGGGGAGAGTTCTCCATGTAAAGTTCGATACCGTCCCACAGCTTCCGGCCAATACGGCTCTGTCCCATCTCGTACTGTCCCTGCCGGCTGCTGCCGCTTTCCCAGCGGATACCGCCGTAGGCAGAGGTCATATTGGAAACGGGCGCGCCGGCACCGGCGGCTTTGAACATGTTGGTACGGGTAATCAGGTAGGCCGTCTGGTAGCCGCCCCAGCTCTGTCCCTGGATGGCCATGTTCTCCTTGTCAATCCAGGGGAACTGCCACAGGCTCTGCGCGCCGCTCACAATGCAGTTGTAGGCGCATTCGCCGGGGGTGCCGGCGTGGTACACGATGTCCGGTACGAACACAACGTAACCGCGTGATACAAAGAACGGAATGTTGATGATGCTCCACATGGGCTGCACCTGAATGTGGTTATAGAGCGTCTCGGAATCTTTCTCGTAGAAGTAGCAGATAACCGGATACTTTTTGTCCTCGGAGAAGTCCTCCGGCTTATACAGGAGGCCGTCCAACTTGGTCCCGTCAAAGGCAGTCCAGTGATAGAGCTCCACCGTGCCCCAGTTGTACTCGGAAATCTGGGGGTTGATGGCGCTGAGCTTCTTCTCGCTCTTTCCAATGGCTGATGTTACAGACACGTCCATGGGGTCACGGAAGTTGCCCTTCTGGTAAATGAAGGTCCATGCCTTGGAGGCTTTCTTGAGGCCGCTCCAGGTGTAAGGGCCCTTCACCAGCGTCTGGAACTTCTTCACGGGGGCTGCCACGGCGAAGGTGGCAATGCCATTCTCCTTGGTCACGTTGTCGAACACGCTTACAAAGATGCTCTCACGGACGCTGAAATGACGCTCGTCAAACTCCGAACGGTCTTTCAGGGGAATGACACGGTAGGTGACGTTCTTCTCCCGGCCCGCCGTGAGGCGCACGGCCACGCCGTCCGGCGTTACTTTCCAGATATCATACTGGTCATACAGCAGCACGGCGCTGTCCCCCCGCATCCATCCGGCCACGCCGCAGGGTTCCGGCTTCATGGGATGGTCGTCGTCTTCCAGCATGAACTGGCCGGCGACAGTGGTCACCGAGTAGTCCGTGGTATTGCAGATATGCCAGCTAAGGTCGTCGTAGCTCCACCAGATGGCGTATCGGCCCAGCGGAGACAGCGTCTCCTCGTCCGTGTGCCCCTGAGATACCGTCTGTCCGTTGATGCGGATGGTCTTGTTCATCTGATAGTTCCACTGCATTTCCACGGGATTGTCAATGCTCACTATCATGTGGACGGGGGCGTCACCCTGGTTTCCCAGATAGAGGCGGTCCTGCTTGTTAAGCGTAAAGGGAACCAGCACGCCGTTTACAAGCTCGGCCGTATAGGTGCGGCCGGCATCCTTCGACAGGTTTACCTTCTGGGACGGCGGAAGCTCGTCGGCATCCCAGTTCCAGATGTCCAGTCCGGGCGTCTCGAAGGAAACGAGCGACGTATCCTTCGGGGGAACGTACGCCTGTACGCCTACAAAGACGCGGGAACCGTCGTGGCTGAAGGAAGGCTTGGAATTCTCCGTGATGCCCCATCCTTCCGGCAGGGCGGAAAGCGAAGTCTCGATAAGACGGGCCGATTTCCCGTCCCACAGATGCATCACCGCGTGCTTGCTGCCGCTGGAGAGCGTATCCTGCGACGTCAGGTAGAGGGCGCGCGTGCCCTCGTAGTCAAAGACGGGAGTGCCCATCCAGGTGCAGGTGTCGGCGGTGAAGGAGGTCTCGCGGGAGGCGACGGAGTAGAACCCCGCGTCCACTTTCTTCTTTCCTACCTCACGCACGAAGCCCAGCTGCATCCCGTCCCGGGAGAACACATAGTCCGTCACTTTTTTCAGCGTGTCAATATGGCTGTCTGCGAAGTGGAAAACAGAGAGGGTGGTATCGGCCTTGGCGAAAGCGAAGGCGTTGAGGCCGTGCTTGCCGGCCTTGTAGTTCTTGATATCGGCAAACTTCACCACCTCGCCGGTCTTGAGGTTTACGACGGCCAGCGAGTCCTTGGGCATGTCCTTGGCTTTTTTCTTCTGGATCTTGGCGCGGCGGGTGGCGGCGAAGTACGGCTTGATCTGGCATACGGCGTAGGAATCGTCCTCCAGGACGGTGGCATTGTAGCCGCGGGGGATCTCGATGACACGGTCCTTTTTCTTCTCGCTGATGTAGAGATACAGGGTGCCGTCACCTTCCTGCGGGTTCACTTCATAGCTTACGACCTTTCCCGACGGGGACACGGACGTATGATTTACCGCCTGCCAACTGTCGAATACGCTGTGGTCCAGAGGTTTTTTCTGGGCTTGCAGGGATACGCAGGCAAGCAGGAGAGGGAAAAGGAAAAGCTTTCTCATTTTTTGCGGAAAATGTATAGTGTCAGATTTTCTACGATGTAAACGGTGAAGATCAGCAGCACGGCGAGGCTCCAGTCCATTCCCAGGACCGCGACGCCCGCGCAGATGGCGGCCGCCAGGCACAGGAACACGATGCGTTTGGTGTCCAGCAGCTTGTGTCCTTTTGCCACCTTCATGCCGAACATGGGAATCTCGCTCACCAGGAGGATGCCCAGCACCACGGAAAGGGCGGGCAGGAACCAGGTGGTGGCCAGAACGCTGTCCAGCATGTCGCTGCGGTAGGCGAAGTAGCACAGGGAACCGCAAATGATGGCGGCCGTAGGAGTGGCCACGCCGATAAAATCGCTGGTCTGGCGCTCGTCCACGTTGAACTTGGCAAGCCTCAGGCCGCTCATCACGGCAAGGAACAGGGGAACGGCCTCCGTCCAGCTTTCAACGCCCAGCCCCTGCATGGTGCCTACCATCATCATCGAGGGCAGGACGCCGAAGCTCACCATGTCCGAGAGCGAGTCCAGTTCTTTTCCCATGGGGGAATACGCCTGAAGCAGGCGGGCGGCCAGTCCGTCACAGAAATCGAAGACGGCTGCGGCCAGCATGAACAGGAAGGCGATATCCGGCCTTCCCTGCAAAGCGAACACCACTCCCACGCAGCCCGAGAGGGCGTTCATGGAAGTGATGGTGTTCGGGATATAATTCTTGAGGGACATTATTTAATGCCGATTTTCTTCAGGATCTCCTTGGGAACGGCTTTCTTGTTCACCAGGATGTTGAGGGTCTTGGCCTTGGCGAAGTTCTCCGACATGTACCAGTGTCCTTCATAGGCGCCGGTGACGCCCCAGGAGTTCTTGATCATATAGTATTTCTTGCCGTTCTGGTCTTTGGCGATACCGTACAGGTGCATGCCGTGGTCGTCGGTGGAGGACTTGTCGTCATACATTTCCTGACGGATCTGCGCGGTGATTTCCATCTCCTTGACGGCGGCCTTGTCGGCGGGCTTTTCATCGGCCTTTCCTACCCAGCGCTCCTGGTCGGAACCGGTGGTGGCCTTGTCTGCGTCGTCCAGCATGATGGCGAGGCCCGTGCGGGTGAAGCCGGTCTCGGAGACGTCGCCGCCCCAGGCTACGGTGTAGCCGTTATTCACGGCATAGTCCATGATGGACATGAACTCGTCCAGGGGAATGTTCCAGGACTTGCTCCAGCGCCAGTTGTCGCAGACTTCCATCACTACCTCCGTATAATAGGGGTTGTGGGTGTAGGACGTAAAGCCGATGTAGTCGTCGAGGTTGATGCCCAGCTCGGAGGCGGGAATCACCTTGTCCTGGGGGATAACGCCCGTGTATGCGTCCAGGATGCCTTCGACACCCTTGGGCCATACCTTGGTGAGTTTCTTGTTGGGGTTCTTCACGACGGCGTCCACATAGCCCTTCAGGACGGCGTCCAGCTCGCCCTGTACGGGAAGGTCGTAGCCGTACTGCAGGCCGGAGTAATCCTGCTGGCCGATGAGACCGTAAGTCTTGGCAACGTCCAGCACGTCTCCGAAGTCGGAGCCTGCTGCGTAGTTCATGTGCCCGTCCAGGCGCACGTACTTGATGGCGCGGTCATAGTAGGACTTGCGGATGACGAACATCTCGGAAAAGTCCGGGTATTGGGCGGGATCCTTGATGCCTTTGGCCTTGATGATTTCCGACTCCAGGAAGGACAGGGTGGAGAAGCACCAGCAGGTGCCGCTGCGGTACTGGTTCTTCACGGAGGTGACGGGGTTGGCCTTGACGGTGGTGAACTGGTAGTCTTCGGGGACTACGGCTGCCTTCTTGGGTTGTGCCATGACGGTGCAGGCGAGGGCAGCCAGAACTACGCTGACGATAATCTTTTTCATAACCTTCTTTTATTTGGGCAAAAGTAATTAGAAAATCGTAAATTTGCAACCCATGAAAACCATCCTGTATGTTCACGGAATGGGCGGTGGCGGCGACAGCCGCATTCCGAACCATCTTAAAACCCTTCTGGACCCTTACGGAGTCCGGGTCATTGTCCGTACCTATGACTTCGATCCGCCCGTGGGCCATGCCCAGCTGGCCTCGTGGGTGGAAGAGGTGAAGCCGGACCTTGTCATCGGCGAGTCCCTCGGGGCCATCCAGGCCCTTCGCATCCAGGGCGTTCCGCATCTTTTTGTGTCGCCCTCGCTGGGCGCGCCCGCGATGCTGGTGAAATACGCGCCCCTGGCGCGGTGGGCTCTGGGCCGATGGTACCTGCACCACCGTTATCCCGTGAAGGCG
>JAEEGF011776698.1_pt1 | contig 24703 bp, 26 predicted proteins | sample 9134171 | NCBI WGS metagenome assembly JAEEGF01 (sample SAMN16246542, study PRJNA631951) | gut metagenome | biome: gut microbiome; feature: rumen; material: AP-attached | host: Bos | place: Iran: Karaj | collected 2018-10 | reverse complement strand
GTGCTTTTCAAAACAGGCGTTCAAAAACAACAGGAACCGCGGCCGGGGAGGTCGCAGTTCCTGTTGTTCTTTTGTTTAAAATCTTCTGTCTCGCGGCACGCGGTCGGTGATCTTGTTCAGGATGCGGTGCAGCACGAACATAAACTTGTTGTCGAGGTTGAGCCAATAGATGGCCTGCACAGCGGCAAAGACGGTCGCGGCGAGCGCGATCAGGATGCCGATTGCCTTCAAAAGAAGTTTGAATAGTTTTTTCATACGCGCCCTCCTTACCAGCCCTTGGAATCGTCAAAATCGAGCAGCGATTCATCCAGCGGCTGTTCGTTCATCACCGAGAACATGAAATCGTTGAACTGCTTGCGCATCGCGCTGCGCGGAACGGCGCGCGGGTCGATCAGGTCGTGGGAGATCCAGACCAGCGGGATGTTCCGCTCGTTGGCAATGTCCTGAATCATGCCGGTCATCGCCTTGCTGCCTTTGCAGGTGAGGTTGTCGTAATAGACGATCATGTCGCAGTTGAAGCGCTCATATTCCTCAAACAGCTCCAGCATGTTCTCATAGCCGCCCACAAGATGGCGGCGCATGATTGCCTGCTCCCAAAGCTGCGCCACGCCCCAGAGCGCTTCCTCTTTGTCGTCTTCACAGATGTATTCGTGGTGCGACATGTTGTTGAGCACCGCCACGGTGTTGACGCCCCAGCACTCGTACATCCAGGTGGAAAAATGCATATAGTAGGACGCCGGCGCGCCGCAGACCAGAGTGCGGTGGCGTGTTTTCGGGCGGACGTTGATTTTTTCCTTCACACATTTTTCGCAGATCTTCAGCATTTCGCGGCCGATCTTTGCGCAGTTTTCGTTCAGGCCGCTGGAAAAGGACAGCTGGAACGAGCGGTAAAGGAGGTTGGGCACGCTCGGCACCGGGTAATAGGGTGACTTGGCCAGCTCCCAGAACTCGTGCTGAATGCGCGTTTCCTCGTTGTATTGGCGGATCGTTTTGAAGAAGGCGTCCCAGTCGAAGGTCTCTCCGGTGCAGTCCTCAATGAACTTGATGACCTCCTTCACGTGCGCGATCGCGTATTCGCGCGTGTCCTCGTCCTTCCAGCGCATCGGCGTACAGCCCTGTATGGACGGCACCTTGAGCCGGCGCTCCACCACGGAGGAATTCATGACCGAGGAGTCGCACGGCGCGTTGCTTGTGATCAGACACGCGCCGTAATACGGCAGCTGATCGTCGATCGCCACCCCGCAGACAATGGAGGAGTTCCGGCAGGAATCCGACGGCAGGCCGTAGGAATCGATGATATCCGTAAAATAATGCCCGGCGTGCTGGTCGTTCGCGGCGGCAAGAATGCCGAAATAGGGCTCCTCCACCGCGTTCTGCAGATTGGGAAAGCCGCCGATGAGGATCGGAGAGGTGTCCTGTTCAAAGATGACCGTTTTTTTGGCGAGGTCGGTTTTGCCGAAGCGTTCGTCGGTCTTGATGATCTTGATCAGCGCTTCCACGTTGCTCTTCAAGAGGAACTGCATATACTTGTGCGCAATGAGAAGCGCTTCGCCGCGGGCGTCGTCAATGGTGCGGTCCACCATGCTGCCGCTGGCGAGATACGGCGCCAGCCAGTGATAATAGGTCAGCGCCTTGAACGCGCGCACCGGGTCGGCTTTGATCAGCTCGCCGCTGATTTTCTTTTCCTTGAGCCATTCGCGGAAATCCACCCAGGAGTCCCTGAACCCCTTCCATTTGCGCCAGCGGGCCAGTTCATAGCCGTCGTAAAAACGGTTCCGCGTTCCTCTGTCAGCTTTCTTTTCCATGCTCACCCCTCCTTTGCAAGCTTCTTGATCTCAAGCGCTTCCACAAACGCCTGAAAGCGCGTGCGCAGCTGCCCGACGGATGTGTTGACATATTCCTTTTCGATGCCCATGCAGGGCAGGCCGTAGTCCGGTTCCATCACGTGCTGGCAGTACATCCGCTCATATTCCCAGTATTCGCAGAATTTCTGCTGCTGCACGATCAGGCCGTCGGCGCCGTATTCCTCGGCGAGCTGCTTGAGATACTGTTTTCTGCCCTGCACTTTTTCATGGTTCATGAACCGCGGGCACTGGTTGGTTTCCATGTAATGCCGCGCAACGGCAGCCAGCGCGGTTTCGCCGTCACGGATCTCGATTTCCTCTCTGCCGGGAAGCGAACCGAAGCAGTAGCGGTCGGCCACCACAAACGCGCCGCAGTCCTCGATCAGTCTGGTAAAATCGGGATCGTCGTTTTCGCCGCCCGCGAGCACCACGCGCACACGGTACCACGGCGTTTCGTCCGGCTTTCTCGTTTTCAGCTCTTCAAGCGTTTCTTTGAGATAGGGCAAGATCAGATCATGCGGACAGCATTCGCTGACAAGCTCGATCAGGTGGAACTCATAGCCGGTCAGCGGCGGATTCATCTGCTTGCGGTATTCGCCGATCTCGCTGACCACGCGGCAAAGCTCGTTGTGCTTTTCAATCGCGGCACGCAGCGCTTCTTCTGAAACGTCTGTGCCGTAGACGTCGTGCAGCCGGTCGAGCACATGCTTTTGCAGCTGCCGCGCATAGTGGCGCACGGCATAATCCTTGGTGACGAACGGTGCGTCCATATGCGTGACGAAGAATTTTTCGTTCTGATCCTTGACAAGGTTCAGCATGTCGAAATGCTCGTGCGCGCGGTGCATCATGGCGCACGTTTCCGTGCTGAGCAGAGCGGCAAAAAAGTTATAGCCGCCCTCGATCGCGCGCTCGAGGATGCTGCGCGAATACATGCAGGTCTTTTCCGACATGTAGTACGTCGCGATCGCGGTGTCGGTGATCCCCGGCGCGCGCATCCGCACAGAAAAGCAGCCCGCGAGGTTCATCAGCACCTCCGGCACAAAATAGCAGGAATAGCCGAGGGCCAGCTTGCCGTCCTCCAGCGCCTGCTCGACCAGTTCGTTTTTCACGTCGCTGAGCAACTGCTCAAAGAATACGCGATGTTTCAGGTCTCTCATCCGGCAGCGCCTCCTTTTCTTCTTGCAAATTCCGCGGCGCCCAAAGCGCCCATCAGCTGCGGGTCGACGGACAGCTCCGTCACCTTGATCTTGAGAACTTTTTCAATCGCTTTTTTCAGCCCTTCGTTTTTGGCGCAGCCGCCCGAAAGGGTGATGCTGCCCATCGCGCCGGCTTTTTTGGCCATCACGAAGCAGCGCTTGGCCACAGCCATCTGGATCCCGGCGGCGATCTCCTCGGGTGCCTTGCCTTCGCCGACCAGCGCGATGACTTCGGATTCGGCGAAGACCGTACACTGCGCGGTGATGGGGATGGCGTTCTTCGCTTTCAGCGAGAGGGCGGAGAACTCTTCGAGCGTCATCTCAAACGAGCGCGCCATCGCCTCGAAAAACCGGCCGGTGCCGGCGGCGCATTTGTCGTTCATGGCAAAGTTTTTCACCGTGCCGTCAGAAGCAACGGCGATGCCCTTCACGTCCTGACCGCCGATATCGATGATGGCCTTCACCGTCGGGTCGGTGATATGCACGCCCATGGCGTGGCAGGAGATCTCGCTGATATTCTCCGCGGCGAACGGCACACGGTTGCGTCCGTAGCCCGTGCCGACGATGTAGGCGAGATCGTCCACGCTGTGCAGCGCGGGCACCTGAGCGATGCAGGCATCCATCGCCGTCTGGGAAGACTGGGCGGCATTCATTTTGCTGCGCTGGATTACGGAGGCGACAAGTTTGCCGGCTTCATCCAGAATCACAGCCTTGGTATAGGTGGAGCCAACGTCGCATCCGCCATAGTATCTCATGCGGGTTCCTCCTCAATCAAAATGATGTTTTCCAGAAGATCGATATCGAGGATCCGCCCGGGAAGGACGGTTTTTTGCCCCATCAGGTCAAATACGACCGTTTCGGTTTTGCCGGGGATCACTTTTGCGATATTCTTGCAAAGAAAAATATTCTCTCCTTCTTTTTTTTGATAGACAGAAGACAGGCACATACTTATTCCTCCAATCTTCCGATCGCCTGCAGGATTTTATCTGTGGACTGCTTCAGCAGTTCGACCGCTTCATACACCGGCGATGCCGCCTTTTGCGGAAGCGAACGGGCAATTGCAAGCAGCTCTTCGGCGTGATGCGCGTTGTGACTTGCCATATATTGCAGCAATGCAAGCGTTTCCTCAGCGGAAACGCTGTCTTGCGTATGGGAATGATGCTCATGTTCCATGATTTCGGTTCTCCTTTTCTCGTTTCAAATGCAGCTCGCGCAGCCCTTCCACTTCGTCGCAGATCGGTTTCATTTTGCAGGACGCGCAATCCAACTCGCCGAACTGCAAAGTGTGCTGCACGGCTTCCGTAATGGATTTCGCTTTGCGCGCCAGCGCCGCCAGCGCCGCGTAGTCGACGTTTTCTCCGGTTATGAAAACCGTTTGCACCCGCGCCACATCCTCGTGCTCCCGCAGCAGCCGGATCAGACTGCAGCCGATGTTAATAAACGACAGCGGGAACGCGCCCTGCAGCGCGCTTTTGGCCACCCGCACCTGTTCTCTGCCCGCCGAGGGCGAAACGCGGATATGATAGCCTTCCGGATAGAGCTGAAACAGCCGGAAACCGATCTCCTTGAGCTGTTCGTAGCGCAGGTCTTCCTCGCTGTGCTCTTTCAACTGCACAATCGTCAGATGGGCGAACGCCGTGTCCTGCGTCAGTTCGCACAGGTCTTTTCCGTAAACGAGCACCTCGTCCTGTGAAGCGTCGATCTCCCCGAACAAAACGCTGCTGACGCCGGGTTTGCCGCTGCCGCCGAGCTCATAAGCGGTGTCGCTGCGAAACAGAATCGCGTTTTTGTCGCCGCTTTCGGCGCACAGATCGCTGCGGTATGCTGCGGAAAGGGCGGGCTGCTCCGGCAGCAGGGCGCGCATTTGCTGCAAGACATCGTGAAACAGCTTCATGACCCGTTCTCCTGCAGCAAAGCGTCCAGCGCCTGCGCCGCGCCGCGCAGCACAGGCGCGTCGTCGGGCAGGGAGAAGACGCTTTGTCCCTGCATATCGTTTTGCGCCTGCGCGTCATCGTCGCCGATCACGGCAAGCACGGGCGGAATCTCCTGTGTCGCGGGAGGGTCAAAGCCGGAACGTATCCGGTTGAAAATCACGCCGGCTTTTTCCCATTTCACGAGGTTTACCGCAACGTGATGAATGGCGGAAACGACCTGAATGCCTTTCCGGCTGCCGTCGCTGACCAGAACGAGATATGTGATGTTTTCCATCACGCGGCGGTTGATCTGTTCGATGCCGGCTTCCCCGTCGATGACGACATAATCAAAGTTGCCGGAGATGGTTTCAAGGACCTGCTTCAGATAGGCGTTGACCTTGCAGTAGCAGCCGGCGGCCTCGGGGCGGCCGATGGCAAGGAACGAAAGATTGCTGCGCTCGGCGATGCAGTCGAGCAGATGGAACTTAGCTTCGCTCAAAAGGTCGATGGCGTCTGCCGTTTCGCCCTTGTCAATGCTTGCGGCAATCCGCAGCCGGACGTCGTCCAGCGTCATCGGCGGCTTCATGTCGAGCGCTGTTGCGAGTCCGATAGCCGGATCGGCGTCTACGGCCAGGATCCTTTTATCGGGGTAGCGCTCTGACAAAAGACGGATCAGCGCGGCGGAAAGCGACGTTTTTCCGACGCCGCCCTTTCCGGTAAAAGCAAATGTAACAGTACGCATAACAGCCTCATCCTTCTGGTTCGATTCAGAACGGTCCTTTTTTCTTATTATAAATTACATATGGACAGAAATCAAGCGGTTTGACGATTCTTGCCTGGAAAACAGCATGTGCACGTGCAGAACAGGCGTTGCGCTCCGGTGAAAACACAGATCTTTACCGCCTTTTTCAGCTTGCCGCGCCCTGATGGCTGATCAGAACAAACACAAGCAGAGCCGCCGGTTGAACCGACGGCTTTGATGTTTGAAAAAACACGGCCTTCAACATCCGCACAAACAAAAGACCTGCACAAACGGCTGCTTGAAAAGTACGCGTTCATACAGGGCTTTGTCTGTATTATGCTGCGGACAGCTGCAAAACACGGTCCGCTCCCGGCGGCGAATGCCGGCGCTCAAAAACGGGCCGCCTTCAGTCCTGCGATGACAGGCCCAGCTCCTTTTCCAGCATCTTCGGGCGCGTCAGGTACAAAAACAGTCCGGTTGCCACGAGGAAGGTGACGCCCCACGAGAGCGGATAGGAGATGTAAAGAAACGGCAGGGTGCGCCGCAAAGGGAGAAAGCAGAACACCCACAGCAGCCGCAAACCGCACGCGCCGAAGAGGGACACGAGCATGATCTGGAATGACCGGCCGAGTCCGCGTACGGCGCCGCCGGTGACGTCGAGCAGCGAGCAGAACACGAAGAACGGCATGATCAGCGCCATTCGCTGCGTCCCCACAGCGATGACCGCGCGGTCAGAGGAAAACAGCGACACGATCGGCTCGCGCAGCAGCAGGCCGACGGTTTGCAGCGTGACGGCTGCTGCCGACGCGCTGAGAACGGAAACCAGCCAGACCCGGCGCAGGTTTTCAGGCTTTTTGGCGCCGACGTTCTGTGACGTGAAGGTCATCGCCGCCTGTGCAAAGCCGTTGGTTGCGGTGTAGATATAGGCGTCGTAGTTGGAACCAGCCGAAATGCCGGCCATGGCGTCGGAGCCGAACGAGTTGACGTTGGACTGGATGATGACGTTGGAGATGGAGAACAGCGCGTTCTGCAGCCCTGCCGGCACACCGATGCGCAGGATCTCTTTCAGCTCCGATTGGAACAAGCGGGCGCGGCGCAGATTCAGACGGATGTCCTGCGTCGTTCTGGTCAGATAGCGTACGGCAAGCACGGCGGTCAGATACTGCGACGCGATGGTGGCGATTGCAACGCCGGCCACGCCCCAGTGCAGCACGACAATGGTGAACAGGTTCAGCGCGATGTTCAGAAACCCGGACGCCGCAAGATACTGCAGCGGACGTCGGGTGTCGCCGGTGGAGCGGATGATGGCCGCGCCGAAATTGAACACCATAGCCCCCGGCGCGCCGAGAAAGTAGATGCGTACGTAGAGCGTGGAAAGGTCGATCGTGTCCGCCGGCGCCTGCATCCAGCGCAGCAGCGTGGGCGACAGGAGAATGCCGGTTGCGGCGATCAGAAGGCCGCTGAGCACGCTGAGACCCATGGCGGTGCCCACAGCGCGCTGCACGCCGTCTTTGTCCTTTGCGCCGAGCATGCGTGCCGTCAGCACGCCGGCGCCCATCGAAAGCCCGGTGAACAGATTGACGATCAGCCCGATCATGGAGCCGGTGGATCCAACGGCGGCCAGCGCGGTCTTTCCGGCAAAGCGGCCGACAACGGCGGTGTCCGCGGTGTTATAGACAATCTGCAATAAGCCCGTCAGCGTGACGGGGATGGCAAAGAACAGTATTTTTTGAAAGAACGGGCCTTCGGTCATTTCCGAAGGATTTGTTTTTTTGATCATACTTCAAACGTTTCTGCCGCCTGCTGCAGCGGCGCGGGAAAATTCAGATGCTGCTGTATGTGCTTTTCTTACTTCAGGTCCGGTGTTTCGCAAACCGCATAGGAAGCGACGTAGGCGGTGTCCGCCGCGCACGCGATGCCGGGATCCTCCTGCAAAAACGAGAGGGCGAGCCCGCCTTCCTGCGCGGTCAGCGCAAAGTGGCAGAGCGCGATGCCGAGATCGACCAGCTGCACGTCCCATCCGCCGCTCTGGGCTTTGTTTTTCTTTTCATAAAAATGCACCTTGTCGCCGCATACGACGACGCGCCACGGCTGCCTGTTCACGGCGGAGGGGGCAAAACGCACCGCCTCCAGCGCATCCCGCAGTCTGCCGGCGGCTTCCTCTGTCAGCGGCCGGTCGAACGATTCTTCAAAAAACACCGCGGAAAACGGCAGGCGGCTGTCGGCCTTCACGCCCCTGCGCATGACACTCTCGCGCAGCGACATCTTTTTTGCCGGGTAGCCCAGCGGGGTGATGCAGGGCATGAATTCCCCGTCCCTGAGGCCGGCGGCGGCTTCAAACGCGCCGCGGTCCATCGTGCCGGCGATCCAGGTCGTTCCGATCCCGCGCGCCGCGGCAAACAGCACGACGCGCTCCATGGAATAGCCGAACGCCGCTTCCGCAAACGGCGTTTGCCGGAGCTTACCGGCCAGGAAGGTGTCGGCGCCCACGATCACCGGGCTGGAAAGGCCGGTCGTTTTTGCGTCCAGCGGGACCCAGTCGACCGGAAGGCCGAACGGGTTGTCCGCTGCGGCGGCAAAGTCCAGAATCTGCCGGGCGTCCTCCGGGCGCAGGGGCGTGCCGTCAAAGGTGCGCACGCTTCTTCTTTCGCGAATGACGTCAAGAATTGCCATATCGTTTCTCCTTCGGCTCAGCCGATGTGCAGCAGGCTGCGGATGACGGCCAGCAGGTGGAAGAACCGGCCGTAAAGGTTGACGAACACGGTGAAGATGCCGGTGCCGCGCGCGTCGGCGCCCCTGGTGGCGATCACGGGCTCCGTTTTTGTGCCAAGTCCGTTGTCAAAGAGCGTCTGCAAAACGACCTTTGCAATCTTTTCGTTGCCTTCGGCGCTCGGGTGGATCCGGTCCTCGGCAAAGTCGGTGCCGGAATCCGTCAGGGCGGCGGCAACGTCGGCGAGCAGGATCTCACCCGGATGGTCCTGCATATATCTGCGCATGGTCGCGTTGAGCCGGTCGGCGCCGGCCTGATAGACGTCGCCCACATAACCCGTCTGCGGGTTATAGAGCGTCTGCAGCACGATTGCCGCGCCCTCGTTCAGCGCGCGGATGTTGTCCACGATCTTTTCCAGATCCGTATAGTAATTCGCGGCGATCTCGTCAAAGCGGGCGTAATCCTGTTTGACGATGCCGTCGAACAGCAGACCGTTGAGGTTGCCTAACAGGAAATTGTTTCCGCCGATGGAGATGCTGATGATATCGGCGTTCCTGATGGCTTCCTTCACCGCGTCGGTTTCCATGCGGCGCAGCAGGTTGCCGGTGGTGTGGCCGGGCACGGCGTAGTTTTCATAGGCGTAGCCGTTCGTGTCGGCCACGATCTTGCCGTAGACGGCCTGCTTCGGGTTGGAAAGGCCGGAGCCGAAGGCGATGGAATCGCCGAGCACCACATAACGGGTCTCGGCTTGTGCGCCGGCCGCCACGCCGAGCGTGCCGAACAGCAGCAATACGCAGAGAAGAACGGAAATGAGCTTTTGTTTCATAAGAATACCTCCCTGTATTATCAGTGTTTATTTGAACTGTCAGCCCGCGGCGGCGCCGTAGGCGCAGATCTGTTCCGGATAAAACTGCAGTTCAGCCGTGCCGCCCTTTTCGCCGAACACGTCGTAACTGCCCCAGACGTCGTTTCGCCCATAGGAATCATTGTGCGCGCCGTCCGGGTTCAGAAAGTAGCAGCCGCTTTCGCGGTGCGCCGTTTTGATTTGCCGGATAAATGCGCACAAAGACGTGCTTCTGATATAGGGGATCAGGTCCCAGATATCCGTCAGGCGGTGTAAAGAGCCTTCGCCGTCTGCTTCCACTTCCATCAGGGGCGAGCCGCCGCAAAGCACGTTGAGGATCTCATAGGTGTCCTGCAACTGCTTGTCGCAGCGCAGAATCTGCGCGGTCATTCCGCCGAGGCTGTGGCCGGCAAAGACGAGCGCCGACCCCGCGGGAACGGTCTGAAACAGCGTTTCCTTCACGAGCGCGGCATACGGACCCGTGCCGCCGCCTTTCTGACTGTTGACCTGGCCTTCTTTTTCTTTCATGCCGAGCATGGCGACCAGATAAACGCTGCGGCTTTCGCCGTTTTGCGTCAGTGTTGCCGGCACAATGCGCAAAGGCGTGGTGTACTGTCTGCTGACGATCACAAAATCAAGCAGTTCGGCTGCAGTGCCGCAGACCGTCCCGGCGTCCTGCGCAAAGGCGGGGCAGGTGCAGACGAACAGAAGCGTCAGGCACAGAAGCGCTGCAAGGGCTTTTTTCATTTTGATCACCTCTCAAAGAATATAGCGGAACGCAAAGATCACAACGTTTGCCAGATTATTCAGGAGATAGCGCAAAAGAGAAAACAGATAGGGGAACGAGAAATCCCACGCGAAGGGGGATTCGAGCGAGCCGAAGAACGAATCATCATAGGTCCGTTCCGGGTGCAGAAACGCCTTGGTATGCATCTTTGCCTGACAAAGGTGCTTTGCCGCTTCGCGCAGCGCCGTGCCGAACCCGACCGGGTCGCGCCGGTAAGCCTCCTTCATGGCGATGACGTGCGAGGGCTTTTGCAGCGACCAGATGCCGGTCAGCATGGTGTCGTTGCCGTGATAGACGGCGTTTACGGGGCTCATGTAGCCCCTGCCGGTGAAGTTGGAGGAATAGTCGGAGATCACGTAGCCGGCAAAGCCCCATTCGTTTCGCAGCAGGTCCTGCAGCAGGGCGCTGCTCGCGCCGCACCAGTTGGGCCCCACGCGGTTATAGGCGCTCATGACGCCGACGGTGCCGCCCTGCTTGACCGGGCGTTCAAAGGCGCGCAGATACAGCTCGCGGATCGCCTGTTCGTCGGCCCAGGTGAACAGGCCGCTGCGGTGAGATTCCTGGTCGTTAAGCGCAAAATGCTTGACGGTCGTCACCAGCTCATAGCGGTTCGCGCCGCGGATGATCGCCGCGCCGAGCACGCCGGAGAGCAGAGGATCTTCCGAAAAGTATTCGAAGTTCCGGCCGCCCATCGGGTTGCGGTGCAGGTTGACGGCGGGTGCGTACCAGATGTCTTCGCCCATGTCCGCGGCTTCCTTGCCCGCGCCTTCGCCCATCCGCTCGGCCAGCTTCTCGTTCCACGTGCAGGCGATGGCCGTCTCGCACGGATATGCCGTACCGCTGTCCACATAGACCAGACCGTGGCGGCCCTTCACAGAAGAGGGCCCGTCGTTGTCCTCTGTGGCGGGGATGCCGAGGCGTTTGACGCCCTGCGTTTCATAGCCGGAATGGATCGCGAGGTCGATCAGCTCGTCGGGCGTCAGCTGGTCCAAAAACACGTCCCACTTGCTTTCATCGGCGGCAACGTCCTGCAGCGTGACCGGTTTGTCATAGCGCGCGCCGGTCTTCGGCGCTTCGCCGCCGGTCTTCGGCGCGGGCAGGGCGTCTTTGTTTTTTACCGCGTCATCCGCCGCAAGCTGCCGCAGCGGCGGCACGGCGCCGTCCTTGCGCGAAAGCACCGTCAGGCCGTTGTTCGCCGAAGCAAACAGATTTCGGATCGGCGCGCCGGTGGCGTCGTCGGTGTTGAAGACCGCCTTTTCCAGCGTCACAGTCGTCCGGGCATAGGGCGAGCGGACGTTCTCACCGAGAAACAGCTTGTAGTCGCCCGGATCCAGGACGTAGGCCTGCGCGCCGTACTGGTCATACGACGCCATTTCGCGCAGGGGCATGGTCAGCGTGATCCGTTCGCTTTCGCCGGGTAAGAGCAGCTTTGTTTTTTGGAACGCGCCGAGTACGACGGCGCTTTTTTCGATTCCGCCCGGGGTGTAGGGCGCGCTGTAATAGAGCTGCACGACTTCTTTTCCGGCGCAGCAGCCGATGTTGCGGACTGTTACCTGCGCCCGGATCGTGTTGCCGTCGCGGACAATGGAGGCGTCTGTTCTTTCAAAGGCCGTATAGGAAAGACCGTAGCCGAACGGATATTGAACTTTTTCGGGCGCAAAGGTTTCAAAATAGCGGTAGCCGACGTAGATGCCCTCGCTGTATTCGACGTAGTGGTCGCCGGTGTCATAGCTGTGGGAGCCGAAGCAGACCGAGGACGGGTGGTCGTCGATGCGGTATGCCACGGTGTCGGCCAGCCGACCGGAGGGGGACACCTCGCCCGAGAGCACTTTTGCCGCGCCCTCAAAGCCGAATTCGCCGGGGATCCAGAGCAGCAAAGCCGCTTTGATGCTGGCGTAATCGTCGAGCCAGCCGGTTTCCATGATGTTTCCGGTGTTGAACAGCACGATCACTTCGGAAAAGGCAGCCGTGACAGCCTCCACCAGGCGTTTTTCTTCATCGGACAGCCGCAGCGTGTCTGCGGAAAGGTCGCGGCCCTCCGCGCTGGTGCGGCTGATTACGAGCAGCGCCGTGTCGGAAAAGGCTTTTGCCTGCCGCATCACGTCTTCGCTCAGATGCTTCAGCGGCATTTCCTTCAGCGCGCTTCTGGCGAGCGCCAGCTGCAGCAGATTGTTGATTACGGTGTTGTCCGTTTTCGGCGAAAAGGCGCGCACGTGACGCTCATAGAGCCGCTTCAGCGCCGGGTTGTATTCGATCCCCGCGCTGTCGAGCGCTTCATAAAAGCTGACAGGGTCGTCTGATGTGACCGCGCCGGACCCCGCGCCGCCATAGAACGGCTGCACGGACCCCGCGCCGAACACGTTGACGCGTTTGCCCCGCAGCGGCAGCGCGCCGTCCTCGTTTTTCAGCAGTACCGCGCCCTCGCTTTCGATCTCCACGGCGATCGCGCGGGTCTCGGCGGCGACGGCGGCATCCAGCCTGCCGCTCTTTGCCGCGGCGAACAGGGTCAGCGCAGGCAGCAGAAGCAGGCAAAGAAGGCAGGCGGTGATTCTCTTTTTCATGGAAGATTCCTCTATCTGTTCAGTTGTTTTCTTCATTATATCGGGTTTGAAACCCGTCTGTCAATGGGGGAGGTCAGGTTTAAGTATTCTTTAGAAATAAGATCGCGCGTGAACAGCCGCCTGACGCCCTGCGGCCGCGCTTTTGCGGTCAGAAGGAGCATTTGCACTTTTTGATTGCAACCCTCATAAAACCTAAGCGTATAGGGAGAAACGTTGATACACTGCTTTGCAACAAGGAACTGCTCAAACAGCTCTTTCAGCGTCATTTCTTCTGACTGATTTCGGATATACAGTTTTTTCATTTTTCTGCCTCTCTTTCGGAAAAATCGTGTATTCCAGAGAAGAAAACAAAGATTTCTTTCGTCAAAAAAGAGGAGCACGATTCTGCGAAAACCCTCAAAAAATCGTGCTCCCGTCAAAAGCACGGTTTTTGAGACAAAAAAGTGGATAAGCCCTTGTAAATCAAAGGTTTATCCACTTTCTTAATGATGGCGGAGAGCAAGGGATTTTTCCGGCGCTGCCGCGCCTGTCGCCTCGCTGCGCTCGTTGCCCCGTCGGCGAAAACAGCCCACCGGGCTGTTTTCTTCCGCTTCGCTCCCTCCTTGTTCGAATCCCTTGCCCCTCCCCTTTCGGAATTCTGCGGAAATAAAAAAGCAGCCCGTTTCAGACTGCTTTCTTTGGCGGAGAGCAAGGGATTCGAACCCTCGAAACCGCGTTGACGGTTTACACGATTTCCAGTCGTGCTCCTTCGACCAGCTCGGACAACTCTCCGTGTGCTCGATTGCCCTGCTATTATACACAACCGTTATACAAAAATCAAGTCTTTTTCAAAATATTTTTCGGCGCGCGCGCCCGGTTGACAGCGGCGGCAAAAGAAGCGTATAATAGCACTTGCTTCCTTCGGGCAGCGCCGAAATCTTCGGAAAGGATGCGATCGCGATGCGCTCTCCCCGCCTTGCCGCCGCGCGGCGCGCCCTGCTGCGCACGCTGCCGGTCTTTGCCGGCTACCTCGGACTCGGCTTCGGGTTCGGCGTCATTTTGCGCACGCGGGGTTACCCGGTCTGGCTGGCGCCCGTGATGGCGTGTACCATGTATGCGGGCTCCATGCAATACGTCGCGGTCGACCTTCTGTCCGGCGGGGTGTCGCTGCTGACCGCCGCCGTAACCACGCTGATGGTCAACGCGCGCCATTTGTTCTACGGCGTATCCATGATCGGGCAATACAAAGGCGCCGGCTGGCGCAAGCCCTATCTGATGTTCGCGCTGACCGACGAGACCTATTCCCTCCTGTGCGGCGACCAGACCGCCGGCCCGGCGCGCCACGACTACTATTTCTTCGTGTCGCTGTTCGACCAGTGCTACTGGATCCTCGGCTGCACGCTCGGGGCGGCCGTCGGCGGCGTGCTCCCGTTCCCGACCAAAGGGATCGACTTTGTGCTCACGGCGCTGTTCGTCACCATCGTCGTGGACCAGTGGCGCGCCAACCGCAATCACCTGCCGGTGTTGATCGGCGCCGCCGCCGCAGCGCTCAGCCTGCTGATCTTCGGCTCCGACAACATGCTGATCCCCGCCATGCTGCTGATCGCGGTCGTGCTCACCCTTCTGCGCAAAAAGGAGGTGCCGGCCGATGGTTAACACCCACACCTTTCTGCTCATCGCCGTGATCGCCGCCGTCACCTATCTGCTGCGGTCGCTGCCGTTTCTGGTGTTCCCGGGCGGCAGGACGCCCGCCTTCGTCGACTATCTCGGCAAGGTGCTCCCCTACGCCATCATGGGCATGCTGGTGGTCTATTGCCTCAAGGACACCGCGGTGCTCTCGTGGCCCTACGGCATTCCGGAGCTGCTCGCGTGCATCGTGGTCGTGCTGCTGCACGTCTGGCGCAAAAACACGCTTTTGAGCATCGGCGTCGGTACTGCGTGCTATATGGTGCTGGTTCAGCTTGTATTCAAAACGTAATGAAAGCAAAAGACACGATCCCCCGGCTTCACCGGGGGATCGTGCTTTAAGCGCGTGTTTATGCATCCACGTTGACCAGCGCATACTCCCGCGAGCCGAAGCCGAGCGCGGCGGCCGCCTCCACGGTGTGGATGCCGTGGCGCGATTCGATCCGCTCCAGAAAATGGGCCTGCCCGGGGTCATCCTTGGCGGCGTAGACCAGATCGATGCACGCTTGGTCGAGCGCGACCGGATCGAGCGACGCGAGCACGCCGACGTCCGCCATGCAGGGGTCCTCCGCCACGGCGCAGCAGTCGCAGTCGACGGAAAGATTCTTCATCACGTTGATATAGGCGGCTTTGCCGCCGAAGTAGCGGACGACAGCGGACGCGGCGTCCGCCATGCTTTCCAGAAAGCGGTCCTGCTCCGGCAGGTCGCGCCAGACGAGGCGCTGGTCCTTCGTTCTGCCCGCGGAATGGATCCACGCTTTGCCCTCGCTTGAGGCGCAGCCGATGGAAAGCTGCTTGAGCGCGCCGCCGAAGCCGCCCATCGGGTGGCCCTTGAAGTGCGAAAGCACCAGCAGCGAGTCGTAGTTTGCCAGATTCTTGCCCACAAAGTCTTCCGTCAGCACGTGGCCGTGCTCCACGGGCAGCGCGAGATCCGGCCCTGTCTCGTCCAGCAGGTCCACCGTGAAATACTGCGTCCAGCCGTGGTCCTGCAGCAGCTGTTTGTGCTTTTCGCTGCTGTTGCGCGCGCCGGGGTAGGCCGTGTTGCATTCCGCCACCGTGCCGCCGATGCGGTCGACCAGCGGCTGCCAGAAGTCGGGCCGCAGGAAGTTCTGGTTCCCCTGTTCGCCCGAATGGAGCTTGACGGCGATCCTGCCCTGCAGCGGGGCACAGACGCGGTCATAGAGCGCCGAAACCGACGCCGGGGTAATCACAGAGGTAAAGTATACCTTCGGTTTTTCCATAAAGCTTCGTCCTTTCCGCGGCCGTCATTCCGCCGCAGGCGCTTCGGAGGAATTCGCGGTTTCTTTCGGCTTTTCGGCGGGCCTGAGGCGCGGGAACGCGCGGTAGACCGCCATGACCAGCACCGGCACCGCAAGCAGCTGCAGCGCGACGGCGGGCACGGCGTTGATGAAGCCGTTGGTCAAAAAGAGCTTCAGCGTGAACGGGTCGCCGCCGAGACCGGCCAGCGCGGTGCGCGAAAGCCCCCAGACGAGCCGCCCGAGCAGCATGGCCGCAAGCAGCGAAACGTAGATCCAGCCCGGCCTTTTCGGCAGCAGCCGATACAGCAGGCCGGTCACAAGGCCGTAGGTGCCGAGCTCAAACGCCATGCCGATCGCGTTGGGAAACATGGCCGGCATGTGGAACAAAAACGAACGCATCAGCGGCGCAACGATACCGACCGCGAGGCCGTACCACGGGCCGCAGAAATAGCCGCAGAGCAGCACGGGCAGATGCATCAGCGACACCTTGTTCGCAATCTGCTGCACCTGGCCGGTCAAAAACGGCAGCACCATGCAGAACGCCAGCATCAGCGCCGCGACCGTCAGCCGCAGCAGACGGTTATCCTGTTTCGATTGCATATCGATCACTCTCCCGTTTTTCAAAAAGTGTTACAGCAGCGTTTTGAGCTGTTCCACCGCTTCCTTCACCAGTTCGCTCATGGTGGCGCTCCTGACGCCGACGACCCGGTTGTTGCAGCGGTTCAGCGGCAGCAGCAGCTTGACCGCCGGGCTTTGGCCGACGGCGACCGCCATCTTCGGCGTGATCTCGCCCAGCAGCGAATCGGCGGAAAGGATGCCGATGGAACCCAGAATCACGTCGGCGTCGCGGCAGGCCACGAGCACCGGGTTTTCCCCGGTGGCGCCCTGTGCCGCGCCCGCTTTCAGCATGGCGGAGGTGGCAATGGCGTTGGTGCCGACCGCCACCGGCTCCACAGTCGGCGCCTCCTTGCGGATCGCTTCCACCAGCAGGCTGCCGAGCCGTCCGCTCTGTCCGTCAATTATCACGATCTTCATGGTTGTTCCCTGCCTTTCGTCGCTGCTTTTATTATCCTAAAACCGACGCCGTTTGTCAAGAGGGAAAGCGAAACCCAAAATAAAGAGCCCCCTATGCGATTCTATCCTTCAAAAAGCTGTCTACCGTTTTCCAGTAGAGCTTCGGATCGACATATACCGACTGCGCGTGATCCGCGCCTGCAATGGCCTGCTTCGCCTTCGGCGCGGCACAGGCGTCATACAGCCGATCCATCATGGCAAACGGTACAAAGTTGTCGGCCGTGCCGTGCAGAAACACTGTGGGAGTTTCGCTTCGTCTTACGGCGTCGATCGGCACGTTTTTGCGGATGTCGAAATTTCCGCGCAGGATGGACGTCGCGTTCACGGCGTACAGCAGCGGAAACGCCGGAAGCTTTGCATAAAGCTTTATCACGTTCGCATACTGCTCCCAGCAGCTTGTGAAGCCGCAGTCGCAAACAGCCGCCTTCACCTGCGGCGGCAGCTTTTCGCCGGTGGCAAGCATCACGGTCACGGCGCCCATGGAATACCCGTGCAGAAGGATCTCAGCGTCCGGATCCTTCTTCACAACGTAGTCGATCCATGCCAAAAGGATATCCTTGTCGTGGAAGCCCATCGTGCAGTACCGCTTTTCGTCGTTGCCCCAGCCGCGCAGCGAGGGGCAGATGCAGTTGTAGCCCAGCGGACGGTAATGCTCCGCAAACACGCCGACGGACGCCGGCCCGGAGTTGTAGCCGTGGCAGAGAATCGCCCATTTGTGAGAGGGGGTCTCCGCCGGGATGATGTACGCGTGGATCCGACCGGTGGTTTCTGTGGCGATTACCTGATCGTCTCCCTTATGCCGGTCGAACCAGTCGGGTTCCCGCGGACAGGCGCCGTCCCCGGACTGCGGCTCCTGCGTCACGTCTTCGCGGTCATCAAGCAAATTGACAAAAAAGCCGTTCACCTTTGTGTTCAGCGCGCATTCATACACCAGCGCTCCTGCGCCCATCACCGCAGCCGCAGCGCCGACGCCGGCTTTGAGAATCGTTTTTACAGCGGACATTACAAGCATCTCCTTCCGTTTTCCGACCTGCCGGTCTCATCCGTCAAAGGTTCCGTTCCCTTGTATTATACCTGAACAAGCACGTTTTTGCAATCCCAAAGCGGAAAACCCGCCCGCGGCATTTTTGGAAAAACAAGTGTTTGCAGAGCAAACGCAGAATCCTGCAAACGGCAGGCGCAGCCGCGGCTTCTTCCAGTCCCGTCCCGTTTCATCCGTCATGCCTGAAAAAAAGAAAACGAATGCTCTTTTGAACACTCGTTTTCTTGGTGCGAGTATTCATAACGGACTTAGCCAAAAAGCATTTCTATCTGGCGATTGGTACATATTCATCTTTAATGCACATCTACTCTTGTCAAGAGAAGAACATTTTTACACATTCGACAAACCTCCTTGCGTTTGGTACAATCGAGCTACCAGATTCAAGGAGGATTTTTTTATGAAAAGACACATTTATGATGAGAAAAACGGACTCCACTACACCCTGCGCGGTGACGTCTATTTGCCAGATTTGGCGACGTCAGAAAACGACTACCCGCCCCTCGGCAAATACGGCTTGATGCGCAAGTCATATTTGAAGGAGCATCAAAAGGCATTTTACATTCAATTGCAGGCACGGGGTGAGCTTTGGCAGCATCTCTATGAAGTGGATCACCATACACAATCCATGGTTGACGCCATTGTTGCCCGGATGGCAGAGATCGACGGTGTAACAGAAGCGCTCAAAGCAGCCGATCAGATGCGATGGGTGGGACTGATGAATAACTACCGTCACTGCGCCGAAGAATTGGTGTTGCGGGAGTATGTCCTTGCATAAACTTTCGTGAAAGAATAATAACAAGTTACAACGCAACCGATGGCAGGATTCCTCCACGCCATCGGTTGCTCCATTATTTTTTAATTCAAGCCCTCACAGCCTCTTCTCATCCTCTTTCCGTCTCTTCGCGCTGAACACCGCCACAGGCACGGCGCAGCCGACGCCTCCGCCGCCTATAACACCAACCGTCAGCCAAGCCCACCAGGGCAGGAGGTCGGTCTTTTTCTTTTCCGCCGGCTGCGTCTGCTCCTGCGGCGCAGGGGCTTCGATTACGGTGGAGACCGCTTCGGCTTTTTTGTAGGTCTTGCCGTCACTGTCTTCATAGGTAAAAATGATCTTGCCTTTCACTTCTCCAAGCTTTGTGTCACTCACGCGCAGGTTCGGTGCGGCAACGGCGCTTTGACCGGGCAGAAGGTCGCCGAGGAAGGTGCTCCCGCCGGCGGCAAGGCCGACGATCTTGCAGCGCACCGCCACATTGGAAAGCGGCGCTTTGCCGGTGTTCATCACGTTGATGGAAAGCGTCAGCGTGTCGCCCTGCACGGCCACGCCCGGCAGCACGGCGTTGTCATAGCTGAGCTTCGCCGGCTGGCGTACGTGGACGTAAATCGTGTCCTGCGTGCTGTAGGAACCGAACTGCGCGTCCTCGTATTCCGTGCTGACCTCCAGCGCGTGGCGGCCCTCCGTTGCCGCATAGACAGCGGACAGCGCGGTGTTCCAGTTGTAGGTTGACCCCGCAGCAAGGAACGGCACATACAGCGTGCCCATGCCGTCGGGCATGAGTTCGCCGGACGGGTCGGTCAGCGTAAACTTCATGTTGCGCAGGCTTTTGGTGTTGCTCGTGTTTTTGAAGGTAATTGTCAGCGCAGTGCTGCTGCCCGGTTCGAGATACGGTTCTGCAAGGAGGTACCCCGTCACCATCAGTCTTGGCGTGGACGCGTCGACCGTGGTCGCGGGCGGCAGGGCTTCCTCCGCCAGAGCGAACAACGCGGTCCCGCAAAGCAGCAAAAGCGCTGCAAAAAGAATCATGATCCGTTTCATATCAGCCCATCTCCCGAATGTTGTCTACAATGGAATCCCGCGTCAGCCGCCGCAGCTGCACGCGCAGATTCAGCGCGCAGACGAGCGCCAGCACTGCGCAGCCCGCCACCGCCAGCAGCGCCCACGGCGTCAGCAGAAAACCTTTCCATTGACCTTCCATCAGTCGGTAAAAGATTGGATTGAACGCGATGTACAGCACTGTGCCCGTGCCGAAGCTGACCGCGAAAAGCCAGAGCAGCTCTTTGCGATAGGAGGCAACCAGCGTTTGCTGCGACGCGCCGACCGCCCGCAGGGTACCGATCTGCCGTTTGCCGCTGCGGATGCGCGACGTGAATTCATTGTTGATCAGGCTGCCCGCCATCGTGAAGAACACAAGGCAGATCGACAGCACGGCGAACATCGACATGCGGGTGTCCTGCTTGATGGTTTGGTTGAACTGATAGCGTGAAAAGATGGCCGTGTCGCTTTGCCCATCGGCAAAGCGATCGAGCTGCTGCGTAATCCGTTCGTCCGCCGCTTCGTCAAGGTTTTGGTCTGCAAACAGTTTGACACTGCTGTATTGCAACCGGTCTGCAAAACCCGCCAGCCCTTTGACTGTGGTATAAAGGATCAGCTCCGTGTCTGTGCAAAACATCACATTGAGCATGATCGGTTCCTGCAGCAACACGCCGATGGCTACCGGTTTGTCTTTGCGCGAATAGCTGCGGGCACCGGCGTTCGCGCGGTATGCTTCATCCGTTCCGCAAGAAAGCACCCAATCGCTGTACAGCACCGACAGCGGCAGCGTATCACCGGCATGGAAATGACCGTCCGCTGCAGCGAGTGTCTCTGTTTTGAAATCCTTTGATTCAATATAAGTTCGGTCGGCATTTTGGATCAGATAATCCACCGCGCCATACTCGGGAGCATTCTTTTTCACACAGGTGCGCGACCGCAGTTCCAGTTTCGACGGCGCATAGAGCAGCATTTCCTTTCCGGCATCGAGCGCGTCAAGATCGACCTTGCCCTCGCGCACAGCAGGCAGGTTTTGATACACGGATGTGTCCGATGTATAAACCACTGTCACCGGCAGCAGCTCGTCCCGGTACTTTCCCTGTTCCTTCAGCCGCTCCACGGACGCCGAAGGTACAAAATGGGTCAGCATATCGGGCGTGAGGCGAAGATCTTCAATCTCTTCCAGGTTCAATGAGAGGTTCAGCTGGAGCATTTTATCATATTCGGTCAGCGCATCTGTTTCAATCAGCGCCGGAAAACTGCCCCAGCCCGAAGCGGAGGTGATGCCGGAAATATGCTGTATCTCAGCAAGCTCACTGGCCGTCCAGCCGTGCTTCTGCCCACGCTCCCAAACAAGATCGCCGTAGGCGGACGAGGTGCAATACAACTGATAGTCGCCGTCCTTCCACGGCTGCTGCGTGGCGAACATCCCTACCATCGTAAAACCAAACGCCGCAACCAGAACGCTGACCGTCAGCATGATCGACGTCAAAGCCTGCCGCTTTTTGAACAGCTGACGGCTGCGCTTTGCAAGCAGCGACGGCACGTCGAACGCAGTCTGTGAGCGGATTTTTTTGTTTGCCATCGTTCGTGTCATCTCGGTGTTGCGGATCGCCTGCATCGGCGAAATGCGCGACGCCCTCCTGAGCGGAACCAGCGACGCGAGCAGTACGACAAGCACGCTGACCGCCGCCGACCCAATCAGCACCCACCACTGCGGGGTGAAGATGAGTCCGTCTGCGATCACGCCTATTAACGCGCGTACGCCGAAGAACGCGCCGAGGAAGGCCGGCGGCGTAGCGAGCAGGCAGAGCAGCAGCGTTTCGCGGCTGTACAGCTTCACGACCTGCCGCCTTGTGGTGCCGACGGCGCGCAGCAGACCGATCTGGGTTTTGCGGTCGTCGAGCCGGGAACGGAAGGCGTTGACGATCCCGACGCAGGACACCAGCAGCAGCGACACGGCAAAGATCGTCAAAACGATATAAAGCGGTAAAAGACCGTTCGACGCATCAAAATCGTTGCCGGTCATGTGGTAAACCGGAATCAGGTTTTCACCGCCTCCGATGAAGGAAAAGAACGCCACGTGATCGTCAAAGAGCTGTTTTTGAAAGTGCAGATAGGCACATAGGTTCTCTTTGCCGCCCGGCGCGACCGGCGTGTTCGGCGCCACATGCAGCGCGGGTATGGCATACTTTGCGTTTTCAAAATGGCGTGCCACATACCACGCCTTGTCAAGCAGAATCCCGGTCAGGGTAAAACGCTGTGTCACCGCATCCTGCAAATAGCCGCTGCCGCTTTGTACGCGCAGCCGGAGCTCGATCTCGTCGCCGATTTTGACGTCTTCCAGGTGCAGCTGCTTCAAAGCGGTTTCCTCAATAGCGATCTCATCCGCCTGTGCAGGGTAGGATCCCTCTTTCAGCTCCGCGCCGGAAAGCTCCTTTGCAGTCTCATCCAGCCAGCCAATCGCGTACGACATCGGCTCGTTAAATTCATCCATCATGTCTGTATCACACAGACCGAGCACATGAGCGAACCCGTAAGTCGGCTCCGTAAAGAACTGATCCAGCCCGGACCAGTCCTCGTGTGTTGCGTTGGTCAGAATCATCTTTTCCTTGCCGTAAAGCCACTCGTTTTTCGCCTGTACCGACGCGCGGAAGCTCGAGACGAAAAACAGCGTGCTCATCGAAAACAGCATGGCAAAGAACACGCCGAAAAAGAGCGTGAGGTATTGTCTGCGCTTTCCTTTGAGGTTCCCGCGGGCGAGGGCGCTCATTTTCATCCGCTTCATGGCTCTTTCGCCTCCGTCCGGGCGCTGTCGCGGACGATTTTGCCGTCCTCGAGCGTCAGCACGCGCTGCGCCTGCTGCGCCACGTGCAGGTCATGCGTTACAAGGATCAGCGTGACGCCCAGCTCACGGCTGACGTATTTGAGCAGCGACAGCACTTCCTTGCCGCTTTTACCGTCGAGGTTGCCGGTCGGCTCGTCGGCAAAGAGGATCGCCGGTTTGTTGGCAAGGGCGCGGGCGATCGCCACGCGCTGCTGCTGGCCGCCGCTCATCGCCGACGGCAGATGACCCAGCCGGTCGCGGATGCCGAGCACGTCGATCAGTTTATTCAGATACGCTTCGTCCGGTGCTTTGCGGTCGAGCATCACGGGCAAAAGTATGTTTTCCAGCCCGGTCAGTTCCTGCACCAGGTTATACGCCTGAAACACAAAGCCGAACCGCCGCCGGCGCAGAATCGAAAGCTGGTTGTCGTTGTACTTTGACAGATCCTTGCCGTTATAGATCACGCGGCCGCTTGTGGGCTGCTCGAGCGACGAAAGATTGTGCAGCAGCGTGGATTTGCCGGAGCCGGACGGCCCGGTGACCGCGCAGAATTCGCCGCTTTCAAAGCGAAGGCTCACGTCGTCCACTGCGCGCACCACGCCTTCGCCGGAGAGATATTCCTTTGTCAGATGTTCACAGGACAAAATTTCCATCGAATCACTCCTTCGTTTTGGTACCTCCATTGTAGCAAAGGAACCTTACGGTTCGGTGACGATCAGCTTACGTTTTCGTAAGACAGCTTTTCAATGCCGTCAATCAACGGAAAGCACAGAGTCACAAGCAGCCCGTCGGCGGTGTTCTCCGCCGTGATGCTGCCGTGGTGCCGTTCCACAATGGCGCGGCTGATGGCAAGTCCGATGCCGGTGCTGTTCGGCGTGGCGTTGCCGCTTGTTACAAACCGATGGAACAGCCGCGGGAGTTCCGCTTCCGGCACCCCGCCGCCGTTGTCGCGCACAGTGACGGTGACGGTGCTAGCCTCCTGCGCGATCTGTACCGCTACGACTCCGTTTGCAGCGGTATGCTCAAAGGCGTTTTTCAGCACGTTCGACACCGCTTCACCGAGCCATGAGCTATCGCAGGAAAGGGTTGCATCACCCGCAAGGGCAACCTGCTTTTGCGGAAACAGCGGACGCAGTTCATCCAGGCAACCGGAAACAAGCGCGGAAAGCGAGCAGGGCGCAAACCGGAACGGCACCCCTTCGTCGCGTGCTTTGGCAAGGCGCAGCAACCCCTGCACAAGGTGCTCCATGCGCTCCACGAGTTCCAACTCTTTTGCGGCGTTTTCCCTGCCGTTGCTGTCGTCCGTCAGTTCACACCAGAGCCGCAGCCCGGCCAGCGGCGTTTTGAGCTGATGTGACACGTCAGCGATAAAATCTCCGCTCTCCTGCAGCATGCGGCGGCGGTTGTCGCGTTCCGCCGCGCACTGCGACATCAGGTCGCACACGTCGTTATACAGCCGCGCAAAGCGGTCATCGCACACGCTGTAGGACAGCGACGTGCCATCGCGGAGAAAACGTTCAATCTCCTGTGCCAAACGCTGTTCGCGTCCAGTCCTTTTGAGGCACGCGCCCACAAGTGCAGCAACCGTAAGGACAAGTCCCGCCAATGCAAGATACAGCCAAAGCTTATCCATTTTCCTGCACCTCCCAGCGGTAGCCCACACCGCGCACCGTGGCGATATGGCCCGGGCCGATCTTTTCGCGCAGGCGGCTGACGTGGACCGACAGTGTGTTGTTGTCAATAAAGTTGCCGCCGTCGTCCCAGATGCGCCGCAGCAGCGTGTCGCGTGTGACGATCACACCGCTGTTTTGCAGCAGGCAGCGCAGGATCTGAAACTCGGTCGGCGTCAGATAGACCGGCTTGCCGCTGCGTCGCACCAGCATACCGTCGAAATCAACAAACAGATCACCGTCTTCAAAGGTTTTGGTTTCGCTTCGGCGCAGCAACGCCCGCACCCGCGCAAGCAGCACCTGCGTGCGGAACGGCTTGGTCACATAGTCGTCCGCCCCGGCGTCCAGACCAGCCACAATGTCGCTTTCCTCGTCGCACGCCGTGAGACAGAGAATCGGGATCGCAACACCTCGTTCGCGCATTCGGCGGAACAGCGCCAGACCGCTGCCGTCCGGCAGCAGCACGTCAAGGATCGCCAGCGAGAACAGATCGCGCTCCAAGGCTTTCTCCGCTTCGCGGATCGTTGCCACGGCGGTTACGCCGTAACCGGAGCGGGTCAGCAGTTTGGTGATTCCCTCACGCAGGAAATCATCGTCTTCCAATAACAGAATTCGCGTTGTCATAGTAACACCGCCTTTCGGGTTTATTATACAGGACATGTCTCGCAGAAACAAGGAAGAGAATCTTACGTTTTTGTAAGGGAAAAAGTATTTCAGAGTAAAAGAAGAAATCCGAACCTATTCTCCATATGGATAACATGG
>JAEEGF011999308.1_pt1 | contig 24723 bp, 20 predicted proteins | sample 9134171 | NCBI WGS metagenome assembly JAEEGF01 (sample SAMN16246542, study PRJNA631951) | gut metagenome | biome: gut microbiome; feature: rumen; material: AP-attached | host: Bos | place: Iran: Karaj | collected 2018-10 | reverse complement strand
ACTCTTTATCCTAAAACCTCAAAAAATGGCATCTTTTTGAATTTTGGGCGGGGAGATCAGGTTCAATTTTAACTTCAAATGGATTCTGCAGACTTTTTGCGCTGCACTCATCAATATTCACAAGATTCGTGTTTATCATTCTGAAGCCAGTATCCACGGCGTATTGTTTCTCAACATAGGGCATGGCTTTTTTTCCGGCAATATCGAACCTTCTTACCCTTGAAATCAGACAGGCCTTTTCCATCTTGTCTAGGTACCTGTAGATGCTTCTCCTGTCAATGCGTTCATCGTTAACGCCGGCAAAATAGCTTTCGATATTTTTTGCCGAAAACTCCCTGCCGGCATTTGCCATGATATATCCGGCTATCCTCTCAAAGCTCTGCCTGAGAATCCGGGAACCCTCCGTCATAATATCCCGGTTGAGAATGCCCTGATAGGTTTGTTCCAGATACTTCCTGACATCAGCTTCGCGTGTCAGAGTAAAACGCAGCGGAAAACCGCCCCAGTTAAGATAATCATGGAAGAGTTCGTCATCAGACTGATTTTTTCCCAGAAGCCGGCAGTATGCCAGACTCTCAGCGAATGAAAACGGCATTATCCGAAACTCGATGCACCGGCCTACCAGCAGGGTAGCCAGCTTGCCCGATAACAGCTTTGAATTGCTTCCGGTAACGAAGATGGAATAGTCCCCGGATATTCTCAGAGAAGACAGAGCCTCTTCAAAATTACGAACATGCTGAATTTCATCAAGGAAGATAAGAAATCTCCCGCTGCCGTGCCGCATTCCCTCAATATAGGCGTGCAAACGTTCAGATGTCCTGATGTCCTTGTACCGCAGATCTTCAAAATTCACTCTGATGATATGCTTTTCATCAAAACCGGAGCTTCGGAATTCTTCCTCAATCTGCTCCAGAAGAACTGATTTTCCGGAGCGTCTGACTCCGGTCAGCACCTTGATAAGATCCGTATCATAGAACGGCCGGATCCTGGCGAGATAGCGTTCTCTCTTTACGTACATTTTTCCCGCCTCCTGACAAAACCTCTAGCTTATTTCTGTCATTATAGTGTCACAAATCGGAAAAAATTCTTGATTTGTGACACTTATTTTCACATTTCCGGAGTTTCCCCTGTCCCGTTCCGGAGTCCCCGGAATCATTTTGTGATTAATCTTGCAGTTTCGCCCATAACTATATAAGTGTATAATGCCTGAGCGCTTTTAATGACGGGAGATCTCCCCGGATCACAGTCCCGCTCTTCTCGGAGCCGGACGAAAGCAGCAAAGCCAACAGTTTTTACAAAGTCTCTCCTGAGAGAGCCGGAAATTCCTACAGGCCAGCATATGACAGTCATTCTCAAACAATACAATCCTCACGATCTGGAACCTCAGGTTCAGGAATACTGGGAGCAGCATAAAACCTTCAAAGCTTCCATGGATACCGGCAGGGAAAAATTCTACTGTCTTTCCATGTTCCCCTATCCCTCCGGAAGACTGCATATGGGTCATGTCCGGAACTACACCATCGGCGACGTGATTTCCCGCTTTCAGAGACTCAACGGAAAGGAGGTTATGCAGCCCATCGGCTGGGACGCCTTCGGCCTTCCCGCTGAAAACGCCGCCGTTAAAAACAAGACCGCTCCGGCCAAATGGACCTATTCCAACATCGCCTACATGAAGAAGCAGCTCAAGATTCTGGGCTTCTCCTTTGACTGGGATCGGGAAATCGCCACCTGCAAGCCGGAATACTACAAGTGGGAGCAGCGGTTTTTCACCGAGCTCTATAAAAAGGGACTGGTTTACAAGAAGACCTCCACCGTAAACTGGTGTCCCAATGACCAGACAGTGCTGGCTAACGAACAGGTGCAGGAAGGCCGCTGCTGGCGCTGCGACTGTCCGGTGGAGATCAAGGAAGTGCCCCAGTGGTTCCTGAAGATCACCGCTTATGCCGAAGAGCTCCTGGAGGATCTGGACAACCTGCCGGGCTGGCCGGAAACCGTTAAGACCATGCAGCGGAATTGGATCGGGAAATCAGAGGGTCTCAACATCAAGCTTAAGGTCGACGGCCGGGATGAGGTGCTGGAAGTTTACACCACGAGACCCGACACCTTCATGGGCGTTACCTATGTGGCCATTGCCGCCATGCATCCTTTGGCCCGGGAGGCTGCCAGAGTTAATCCCAAGATTGCCGAATTCATTCAGGAATGCCGCAACCTTAAAATCGCCGAAGCCGACATTGCCAAGATGGAAAAGAAGGGCATGGCCACGGGCTTCTATGCCATTCACCCCCTGAACGGCAGAAAGGTTCCGGTGATGGTGGCCAATTTCGTTATTATGGATTACGGCACCGGCGCCGTAATGTCCGTGCCGGCTCATGACCAGCGCGATTATGAATTCGCCAAAAAGTACGGTCTTGACATCATTCCGGTGATCCGCCCCGCGAATCAGGATCAGCCGGACGTTTCCGAAGCCGCCTACACCGAAAAGGGCATCACCTTTAACAGCGGAGAATTTGACGGCCTTAATTTCAAGGGAGCCTTTAACGCCATTGCCGACAAACTGGAAAGCATCGGCATGGGCCAGCGCACGGTAAACTACCGTCTCAGAGACTGGGGTGTTTCCAGACAGCGCTACTGGGGCGCTCCCATCCCCATGATAAACCTGCCCGACGGCAGTGTGGTTCCCGCTCAGGAGTTCCCGGTGCTGCTCCCCGAGGATGTAGTCATGGACGGCATTGTGAGCCCCATCAAGGCAGATCCGGAATGGGCAAAAGTAACCGTTAACGGTCAGGAAGCCCTCCGGGAAACCGACACCTTCGATACCTTCATGGAATCCTCCTGGTACTATGCCCGCTACTGCTGCAACAACTACTCCGAGGGCATGCTGGACAGCAAGGCCACCGGCTTCTGGCTTCCTGTGGATCAGTACATCGGCGGCATCGAACACGCCTGCATGCACCTTCTCTACGCCCGCTTCTTCCACAAGCTGCTCCGGGACGCCGGCATGGTGAACTGCGATGAGCCCTTCACCCGTCTGCTCTGTCAGGGCATGGTGCTGGCTGATGCCTTCTACTACAAGACCGATAACGGCTCCAAGATCTGGGTAAGCCCGCTGGATGCCCTCTGCGAAAAGGACGCCAAGGGCAATATCACCAAGGCTCAGGACAAGGAAGGCCACGAGCTCACTCATGCCGGCATGACAAAGATGAGCAAGTCCAAGAACAACGGCATCGATCCCCAGGAAATGGTAGATCGCTACGGCGCGGACACCGTGCGTCTTTTCATGATGTTCGCTTCCCCGGCCGAGCTTACTCTGGAGTGGAAGGAATCCGGCGTTGAAGGAGCTCTCAGGTTTATCAGAAAGCTCTGGAACAACGTGCAGGCTCTTCTGGAGACCCCGCGGCCGGAACCCTACAATCCGCAGGATCTCAATGAAACCGAAAAGGAAATCAGAAGAGAGCTTCACAAGACCATCGAAAAGGTCACCGATGACATCGGCAGAAGACAGACCTTTAACACCGCCATCGCCGCTGTTATGGAATTCCTGAACAAGCTGCAGAAGCTGGATCTCTCCCGCAAGACCGCCCTGTCTCTGGCCTATGAATCCTATGACAAGGTGGTGGTGCTTCTGGATCCCATCATTCCCCACACATCCTTTGCCCTCTGGCAGGATCTGGGACATCAGGAAGCAATAGACGAAACCTCCTGGCCCAAGGCCGATCCCGCCGCCATGGAGCAGGACAGCCGTCTCATTGTGGTGCAGGTCAACGGCAAGGTCAGAAACCGGATCACCGTGGCTGCCTCCGCTCCGGAGGAGGAGGTCAAAAATCAGGCTCTCAATGACGAAACAGTTAAGAAGTTCACTGACGGCAAGACCGTTAAAAAGGTAATATACGTAAAGGATAAGCTGGTGAACATCGTGGCGGTCTGACTGCCCGGGACAGCTTGCGCTTAAAGACAGCGGCCGGGGATCTTCTCCGGCCTTTTCCGGTTAACACAGGTCTCTATGAACATATTTCCCCCGCTATTCCGTCCCCTCCTTGCAGTCGCTGCTACAGGCATTATTCTGTCCGGCTGCGGATTTCATCTTCCGCAGGATGAAAAGCTTTCTGACAGCTGTCCGGAACTGATTCTTGCCGGAGACGACAATGATATCTTTTACAAAATTCTGGAGGAGAAGCTGATATTAAGCGGGGTTAAGGTAACCCCCGTTATCGGCAGCTACGCCAGCTATCTCAAGGGAGACATTCCGGTGCTTTCCTGCGGCCCCATGCAGGGGAACAGCAAGGTGCTTTCCGTAGCCGGAAACGCGCAGAATCTGGAATACACCTACAAAACCTCCGTGGCCTGCAACCTGTTTGCCCCGGGACATCGCCCCTATGCCATCGCAAATACCCTGAACCGTTCCTACCTGAACCGTTCCGGTGTCACTATTTCCACGGATGCGGAAAAAAGCGTCATTATTGAAGAGTCGGCAGAAAACCATGCTGATATGGTGCTGATCCGGCTCAGCAATGTCCAGGGCGTGCTGCCCCGGCTGGCGTCTCAGGATGCCGCCGCCGGCGCAGCCTCTGATGGCGTCCGGGTGGTGTTCGATCCCACCTCCGAAAACTCCCGGGAAATGAGTCTTGAGGAAGCCAGAAAAGCTCCGGAAATGCAGGATTTTGAGATAAACACCCCAGAGTCCCCGAAATCCGGAGGGGCAGAGCGGCAATAACGGAGAACAGCCATGCAGATCTACGGAAACAAACTGGAGCAGCATCTCAGCGAACACGGACTTTCTCCGATCTACATTATTGCCAGCGATGAACCCTTCTGGCATGAGGATGCCGGAAGAACCATCGTGAATTTTGCCAAAAGCAGGGGCTTTACCAGCTATAACTACAACAGCTTCAGCACGGACAGCATCGATCTGGAGCTTCTGGAGGACTCCTGCGGCAGCCCCGGTCTTTTTGCGGAAAACTCTCTCGTGGTGCTCAGCGTCCCCGCCATCAATAAGAGCAAGGGGCTCCGGGAGGCTTTGGCCATTCTGGAACGCTGTCTGAATCCCTCTCTGCTGGCTATTGTCAACACCCCCAGACTCTCCAAGGCGGATCTGGGCTCCGGGAAGCCCTTCGGCAAGCTGGCCGCCAAAGGCCTGGCGGTAAGCTTCTATCCCCTCAAGGATTATGAGTACACCAAATTCATCAATGATCGCGCCCGCGCCTTCGGCCTTTCTCTGGATCCTCAGGGCACGGCGCTTATTCTTTCCTCCTATCAGGGCAACCTTTTTGCCATGGTGCAGACTCTGGAAAAGATCTCCCTTTCCGGCAAAAGCGGTTATGTTACGGCAGACGAAATCCGCTGGCATATCAGCCCGGAGAATCACTTTTCGGTATACGACCTTCAGGATGCTCTCATAAACCCGTCCCTGACCATTGAAAGACGGCTGGTGATGATCGATTCCCTCAGGCAGGAGGGCACTCCCATGATGGAAATCATCGGACAGTTCGGCCAGGCCCTGCAGGATCTTTACCGCGTGAGAACGCTGATGGATCGGAACCAGCCCCTGAACAGCTTTTTTGAGGGACACCGAATCCTGAAATTTCTGCCCCAGAAAAGAACCGTCTACCAGAAGGCGGCTCAGGGACTGACTGCTCCGGCGCTCCGGCATCTCACGGATCTCATCTGCCGGGCGGATCTCGCAGTCAGAAACTTTGATGAAAAAACCGCCCTCATGCTGGTCCGCGAAACTGCGGCGGCAAGGAGCTGTCCCTCCAAAATAAGGTTAAGCGCCAATGATTAAAAAAGGCATTCTCGGAGGCACCTTTGATCCCTTCCATCTGGGGCATCTCATGCTCCTCAGGGAAAGCATGAAGGCCCTCTGTCTGGATGCCGCCATCGCGGAACCCAACCGGGTGCCCTACTACCGGAGGCAGCCGGCTCTCTCCAACGAAGAAAGGCTGGAAATCTGCCGGCTTTCGGTATCCGGAATTCCGGGAGTTCAGGTTTCCGACCGGGAAATACGGCGGGATTCCTACACCTCCACCTGCGAGCTTCTCCGGGAACTAAGAAGCGCAGAACCGGAGACATGGCCGGTTTTTATTATCGGCATGGACTCCTTTCTTTATCTCCATAAATGGGTTCGCGGAGAAGAGATCCCGGAATACGGCAACCTCGCCGTTATCAGGAGGCCGGGCTCTCAGCTCCGGCCGGAGGAGCTTCCTCCGGAGCTCCGCCGCATCTATGAGAAATACCGCTCTCCGGACAATGCGGTAAGAGGCCCTGCGGGACAGATCTTTTTTCTGGATACGCCGGAAATGGATATCAGTGCCACCGCTATCAGAAATCTCCTCCGGAAACGCGATTTCGCCGCCGCTCGGGAATTTCTGGCTCCTGCCGCCCTGGCCCGGATTCGGGAAATCATGGAGGAAAGGCCCGGGATCTGGGACGAGCCCTCCTGATTGCCATTCCGGCCCGTCATTAGCAGCGATCCCCGTTCGCCTTATCATCACCTCCCCGGCCCCGCCGGCTCCTCCCGCCCGCCCTCCCCGCTCAATCCTTCCGCGCTCAATCATTACATCGCCCCGAAAACGTTTTTTTCCGGGGACTGACGTAACTTTTTGAGAAGCGGGGTTAAGTTTAGGATACAATATACGGCCGGGTAATCGCCCGGAATATCGCAAATACAATTAATCGGAGACTTGCAAACATGAGTAATGATATCGCAATCGAATCCCATACCGTAAACAAGGTTATCTACCTGCTACTGATATTTTTCCTGGGCGGGTTAGGCATTCACAAGTTTTATGCCAGAAGACCCGTAGCCGGCGTGCTGTACCTTCTTTTCTGCTGGACCGGCATTCCCGTTATCCTGGCCATCATTTCCTTTGTGATCACCCTGTTCACCCCGGCTGACCCCGCCGGCAACATCGAAGCCTGATTCTTTTGCCATCAGCCCCTCATAACCGCACTATCAGGGAAGCAATTACTTTGAACACGCAGGAAATCGTAAAGGAAATAGAAAACGCCGTTCTGGACATCAAGGGACGCGATCTGGTATCCATTGACATGAACGGCCGTTCCGACATAACCGACGTCATGATGATCTGCTCCGGCACCTCCGTGAAGCATACCGCGGCCATTGCCGACAGAGTGGCCCGGGCTCTCAAGTCCCGCAAGATTCCCATCTTCGGCATCGAAGGGGAACAGAAGGGGGACTGGGTGCTGATGGACGCCGGCTCTGTGGTGCTGCATATCATGATTCCGGCGGCCCGGGAAAACTATCAGCTGGAACAGCTCTACGGGTTATGAGAATACTCCTCATTGCCGCGGGCACTAAAATGCCCGCCTTTGTGACCATGGGCTTCCAGGAATACCAGAAGCGCTTTCCCCGGGAAATGACTCTGGAGCTTGTGGAAATTCCTCTGGGCCACCGGGGCAAAAACGCCGATGTGGAAAAGCTCACCCGGGAGGAGGGGCGGCTCATGCTGGCTCAGGTGCCTAAGGGAGCAATGGTGATCACCCTGGACATTCCCGGCAAAATGTACTCCACTCCGGAGCTGGCCGAGGAGGTGCGTTCCTGGAAAATGAGCGGCCGGGACGTGGCCATCCTCATCGGGGGCCCCGAAGGCCTCTCCCCGGAATGCAAAAAGGCCGCGGAAAAAAGCTGGTCTCTCTCCCGGCTCACCATGCCCCATCCTCTGGTGCGCATCGTCATGGCGGAAAGTCTTTACCGGGCCTGGAGCATTACCGCAAACCTTCCCTACCATCGAGAATAATTTTTTATAATGTTTTTCCTGAGTTCCCGGCGCCTGAGACCGCCGCGCAACAACGATTTTGAACGCAGGCTTTTTAAAAAAAGGCTCATTGTAGCCTTTTTGTTTATGGTGATGCTGTCCCTGGTGCTTTTGGGAAATCTCGCCTATCTTCAGGTCATCTGCTACAGCAAGTACCAGACCCGGGCCAATGACAACCGCATCAAGCTGGTGCCGCAGGCACCCTCCCGGGGACTTATCTACGACCGCAATCACATTATTCTGGCTGACAACCGGCCGCTGTTCAGTCTGGAAATCGTGCCGGAAAATTCCCGGGGCCTCCGGGATGACATCGCCGCCCTGAAGGATCTTCTGAAGCTGGAGCTGGACGATGACGACATTGCCAAAATTCTGGATCGCTCCCGCTATCAGCGCAAGTTTCTGCCGGTAACCATTGCCGAAAACCTTAACGAAATACAGGTAGCGGTATTTGCCGTAAACCAGTACCGCTTTCCGGGAGCCCGCATCGAGGCCAAGCTCAAGCGCTACTACCCGTACTCTGAAACCTTTACCCACGCCATCGGCTACGTGGCCCGCATCAATCACGATGACCTCACCCAGCTGGAGGCCCGGGGGAAGCTGAACAATTATGCCGCCACCAACGACATCGGCAAGCAGGGCATCGAAAAGTACTACGAGGATCTCCTCCACGGGATTTCCGGTTACCGGGAGGTGGAGGTGGACAGCCGGGGCCGGGAGATCCGGACGCTGAACCTGGTTTCCCCTACTCCGGGAAACGACATCACCCTCACCATCGACGCCCGCCTGCAGCTCAAGGCCCAGCATCTCCTCCACGGCAAAAGAGGGGCTATTGTCATGATGAACCCCCGGAACGGCGAAATTCTGGCCATGTTTTCTTCGCCCGCTTATGATCCCAACCCCTTCGTAAGAGGCATTAAATCCCGGGAATACGGAGCTCTTCTCAGCAATCCCGACCGCCCTCTTATCAACCGGGTGACTCAGGGCGGCTACTCCCCGGCCTCCACGGTTAAGCCCCTGATGATTATCATGGGACTCAATGAGGATCTGGTGAACACCTCCACCCGTTTCTTCGGCGGGCCGTTTTTTCAGCTGCCGGGATCCTCTCATAAATTCCGGGACTGGAGAAAATGGGGCCACGGCTGGATGGACATTTTCCGGGCTGTGGAGATTTCGGCGGATACCTTCTTCTATGATCTGGCCTTCCGCGCCGGCATTGACCGCATCAGCCGCTACATGAACCAGTTCGGCATGGGCAAAAGCACCGGCATTGACATCTATGAGGAATCCCTGGGGAATATGCCCACCAAGAGCTGGAAAAAGAAACGCTTCAAAAGAGACTGGGTGCCCGGAGACACCGTTTCCATCGGCATCGGCCAAGGCTACTGGACCTCCACCCTGCTGCAGCTGGCCCGGGCGCATGCCATTCTGACCCAGAACGGCAGAAACGTAAGACCCCATCTTCTGCAGCTGGCCCGGGATCCCACCGGAGTAAGCCCGAACACCTGCATCCCGCCGGACACCGCCATCGCCCTGCCGGTTAAAGACAGCCGTTACTGGGACTATGCCAGAACCGGCATGTGCCTCGTGATCAACGGCCCGGAGGGCACCGGCAGAAGAGCTTTCGCTCACACGAGCTACGGCGTCTGCGGCAAATCCGGCACCGCCCAGATCGTGGGAATCAAGCAGGATGCCCGCTACAATGCCGGCGCTCTCCGGGAAACCCACCGGGACAACGGCCTTTTTGTGGCCTTTGCCAACAAGGAGGATCCCGAGGTTCTGGTGGCCGTAATTGTGGAAAACATGGGCGGGGCCGGCAAGGTGGCCGCCCCCACCGCCCGGGCCATGCTGGACGAATACTTCCGCATCCGGGACACCCCCTGCGGAGCGGACGAGATTAAGGCCCTCAAGGAGCAGTATCAGGCGGAGGAGGAGCAGGAGGATCTGGAAAAAATGAAGGAAAAGAGGAAAAACTAAATGGCAGGAAATCAGGAATCCTACAGCCCCTTTGATGTCGCCAAGGTTCCTCTGAGACACCGGGCGCATATCGATATGCCCCTTATGGGCGGGCTTCTGGCAGCCCTGGGGCTCAGCCTCATTGTGCTCTACAGCGCTTCGGGACAGCATTACGAAATGCTGCTAAGGCAGCTTTTGCGCACCGGACTCAGCTTTATTCTCATGATCTTCATTGCCCAGATAAATCCCCGGATTTTTGAAAGGTTCAGCTGGCTCCTCTTCGGGGGCTGTCTTGCCATGCTTCTCGCGGTGATGTTCTTCGGTGAGGTCAGCAAGGGAGCGCAGCGCTGGCTCAATATCGGGTTCATGCGCATTCAGCCCTCGGAATTTCTGAAAATCGTCATGCCCATCACCGTGGCCGCCCTGCTCAGCAAGGACAGTCTGCCCCCCAGATTCATGAAGGTGGTGGCGGCCTTGGCGATCATCGCCATTCCCACGGTGCTTATCGCCAAACAGCCGGATCTGGGCACGGCCATTCTGGTATCCTCCGCCGGAATGTTTGTGGTTTTTCTGGCCGGCATCAGCATCTGGTGGATCGCCGCCGGCATCATTCTGGCCGGATCCCTGTTCCCCATTATGTGGAACTTCGTCATGCACGACTACCAGAAGCAGCGCATCCTGACCTTTCTGAATCCCGAGTCCGATCCCCGGAATACCGGCTATCACATCATTCAGTCCAAAATCGCCATCGGATCCGGAGGCGTTTACGGCAAGGGCTGGCTCCACGGCACCCAGTCGCAGCTGGACTTTCTGCCGGAGCCCCACACGGACTTCATCTTCGCCGTGTTCAGCGAAGAGTTCGGACTTATCGGCTTTGGCATTCTGATGAGCATATACCTTTACATTATCACCAGATGCCTATATATTTCCCTCAGAGCTGACAATACCTTTTCGCGGCTTCTGGGGGGAGCCATTTCCCTGACATTTTTCTTTTACATATTTGTAAATATCGGAATGGTTTCGGGAATCCTGCCGGTGGTGGGCGTTCCGCTGCCTCTCATCAGCTACGGCGGCACCTCCATGGTTACTCTGTCAGCAGGTTTCGGTATAATTATGGCCATTCATACCCACAAGGAACGCAAAAGCTATCCGGATCTCTGAACTGTATTCGGAAGCGCGGCCAAAAACGCAGCTTTAACAGCGCGAATAAACCGCTCACATTAACCCGCACATTAACCGCAAGGTTGGGAGTATATCTTGAAAATATTATCTGGACTGGCCTGCCTTCTTCTTTTGGCCGGAACTGCTCTGGCAGAAGACCTGACTCCGGAGGACGAGGCTCTTCTGGCCGATCTCGCCGCAAAGCACGAGGTCTCTCTCGCCGATCTCACCAATGCCGTCACCGAGGCCAAACTGCAGAAAAAGATCCTGAGCACCATGGACAGACCCTATGAGGCCAAGCCGTGGTATGTTTACCGCAAAAACTTCATTGTGCCCGCCCGCATTAACGAGGGCATTGATTTCTGGCTGAAAAACGAAACCATTATCGACAAGGCCGCAGAAAAATTTCAGGTAAACCCTGAAATCATTGTGGCCATTATCGGCGTGGAAACCTTTTACGGCAAGAACATGGGCTCCTTCCGGGTGCTGGATGCCCTGTACACCCTGGGCTTCAGATATCCCAAGAGAGCGGAGTACTTCAGCGGGGAATTCGCAAGATTCGTGGAGCTGGCCAATAAGCAGGGGTGGCAGTACGGCGATATCAAGGGATCCTATGCCGGAGCCATGGGCATGGGACAGTTCATGCCCACCAGCTACCTCAAATGGGGCGTGGACTTCAACAATGACGGTCATATCGACCTCTTTAAAAACAAATGGGACATTATCGGCAGCGTGGCCTATTATTTTCAGGATCACGGCTGGAAGAAAAACTGGGAGGTTACCGTTCCCACCACGGTAAAGGATGCGGACAAGGCCGCCCTCATGCTGACGGAAACCATGAAGGATACCCGCACGGCCGCGGAATTGCGGGAGCACGGCGTCTTCGTGCCGGAACGCTTCAAGGATACCATGCCCATAAAGCTCCTGCGCTTTGACGAGGAGCACGGCTACAGCTGGCACCTCGCCTTCCACAATTTCCGGGTGATCACCACCTACAACCGGAGTCCTCTGTACGCCATGAGCGTCTATCAGCTGAGCCAGATGATCCGGGACGGCTACCTGAATCGCAAGAAGGCTCTGGCGGAGGGCGCCGGAAAACCGGCCAAGCCCGCGAAAGCCCCGGCTCCCGGCAAGAAAAAGGACGCCAAAAAGCCCTCCGGCGGATCGCAGCCGAAAAAGAAATAATCCCCTGCTTTAGCCGGAAAAGCCCGGCCCGGGGTCTTCCGGCAGTGCCGGACTCCCGGGCCGGGATTTTTACTTGTTTTGCGCATCTCGAAGCTTGAACATGAAAACAATTATCCATTCCGCCAGCATGCTGCTTTTTGCCGCTTTATTTCTCGGCTGCAGCTCCTCATCCCATGTTCCGGTAACCGAAACCGGAGAAAAAGCCCCCTCCGGCTGCATCTACGGCACCGGAGCCGGAAACCGCTGTCCCCAGCCCCAGAGCAGGGAGCCGGATATTGCCGGAGTCAAGGGAGCCAAAATCACCCGGGAGCCATTCAGCAAAAGAGGCAACAAGGACTATGTGGTGTTCGGACAGAATTTTCAGGTCTGGCGCAATCTTGACAGCTACACCGAGGAGGGCCTGGCCTCCTGGTACGGGCCAGGCTTTCACGGGCAGAAAACCTCCAACGGGGAACACTACAACATGAACGGCTTTACCGCCGCCCACAAGAACCTCCCCCTGCCCTGCTACCTTAAAGTCACCAATCTCGCCAACAACAAATCCGTCATTGTCCGGGTTAACGACCGGGGCCCCTTTCACGGAAAACGCATTCTGGATCTCTCCAAGGGAGCGGCCGCCCATATCGGCATCATAGGTCCGGGCACCGGCAAGGTACGGGTGGAGTACATTAACCCCGGCAAGATCAGCAATCAGACCAGCGAAGCGGAAATGAACGGCTTTAAGCCCTACATTCAGGTATTTGCCACCTCCTCCGCCGACAAGGCCCGGGAGATCTCCCACCAGGTCACCAGCGTTACCGGCAAAACCTCCCGGGTGGAACAGACCGGGGACACCTATCGCGTCAAGGTGGGGCCTCTGACTGAAAAGGAGGCCGCCGCCGTTCTTGCTAAAATAAAGGATTTGGGTTATAAGAATGCATATTTTACGGCCGGCTGAAATCAAAGGATTTGTTCCCGGGACTCCGGAACAGACAAGGAACACAGGAGGTAACATGACTAAGATTATTCTGAACGCGCTTCTGCTCACGGGAGCAATCTCCGGATCTGTTCTGGCAGATACGGGCACGCAGGCGCCGGAGGAAAGCGCCCTCCCGCCTCCCTCGCCGGCTCAGAAGATCCCCGATCCGCCCCGTCCTGACGTCCGGGCCTATCTCCTGATGGACTACACCTCCGGCAGAGTGCTTCTGGGGGAGCATTTCGAGGAACGCATCGATCCGGCCTCCCTGACGAAAATGATGACCTCCTACGTTATCGGTCAGGAGCTGAAGCTGGGCCGCATTCATGCCGATGACATGGTGCCCATCAGCGAAAACGCCTGGGGCAAAAAGCTGGGGGATTCCTCCAAGATGTTCCTGGAGGTAGGCAAGACCGTGCCGGTGGAAATGCTGAACAAGGGCATTATCATTCAGTCCGGCAATGATGCCTGCATCGCCATGGCCGAATACATCGCCGGCAGCGAAAGCTCCTTCGCCTCCCTGATGAACGAATGGGGCAAGCGCATCGGACTCAAGGGATCCAATTTTGTGAACTCCCACGGTCTCTATAATGAAAACCATTATTCCACCGCCTATGATATGGCAGTGCTGGGCCGGGCTCTTATCAAGGATCTTCCGGAGGAATACCAGATATATTCCCAGAAGGAATTTACCTTTAACAATATCAAGCAGGTGAACAGAAACCGGCTCCTCTGGGATAACTCCATTCATGTGGACGGCATTAAGACCGGCCATATCAGTCAGGTGGGCTACAATCTGGTAGCCTCCGCCATTAACGACAAAAACGGCATGCGGCTTATTTCCGTAGTCATCGGCGACGTTTCCGAAAAGTCCCGGGCCGCCAATTCCCTGGCCCTGCTCCGCTACGGACTCCGCTTCTACGAGCCCTACAGCCCTCTGGCCGGCGGCCAGACCCTCCTGAAAAAGGAGGTGCGTCTCGGAGATGTCAGCGAGGTGCCTCTGGGCACGCTGCATGACGTGTCCTTCGCCGTGCCTCTGGAAAGCGAAAAGCGCATCAAGGCCACCTATGTCATGAAGGAATCTCCCCTCCGGGCTCCCATTGCCAAGGGACAGGTCATGGGCACCCTGACGTTTTCTCTGGACGGCAAGGCGATCTACGAGATCCCCCTGGTAGCTCTCAGCGATGTAGCCGAGGGCGGCTTCATGTCCCGGATGTGGGATCAGATGTACCTGACCGTATCCGGCTGGTTTTAAGAGGCAGAAAAGCAATATGGCCACTACCGCATTCGGGGAAGTGCTGAAATTCCCCTGCTCCGTTAAATTCCGGTTTATCGGCGTGAATTCCGGCGAGCTTCATGATAATGTCCGCGCCTTCTTTGCGGAACAGATGAAGCTTGCTCCGGAAATCATCCCCGGCAACACCAGCAAAAGCGGCAAATATCTCACCCTGAATGTCACCGTCAGGGTGCCGGACGAAGATAAGATGAATGCCGTTTACCGCGAAGGCTCCAAGGTGCCTTTGGTGCTCCACGTGCTTTGATAACTGGTGGCGCGATGTCAGTTTTTAAGAATGAATTTTCCGGATTTCTGCACATCGTGCTCTACTGCTTCGCCGTTATCGCGCTTTTTCTCTGCGTTCTTCTGCTGACCATGGTGGTGCAGATCTCCTGCATGTCCGCCTACACCTACGATCTCCACGAAATAGACACCATCCCCTACAACCGCACCGGCCTCGTGCTGGGCACCTCCAAGTACCTGGTGCACGGCGGCATCAACGGCTTCTGGACGGCCCGCATCAATGCCGCCAGCGACCTTTATCATGCCGGCAAAATCAGCTACATCGTGGTATCCGGAGACAATTCCCACCGGAACTACAACGAACCCCGGCAGATGCGGAAGGCTCTTATTGCCAAGGGGGTGCCCCGGGATCGCATCTATCTGGACTATGCCGGCTTCAGAACCCTGGACAGCGTGGTCAGAATTCAGCGGATTTTCCGGCAGAAAAACATTACCGTCATAAGTCAGGATTTTCAGAATGAAAGGGCCATCTACATTGCCCGCCAGCACGGCATCAATGCCGTGGGCTTCAATGCTGAGAGCAGCACTGACAATATCTTCACCACGGACATCAGGGAGTTCTTTGCCCGCATAAGGTGCGTGCTGGATCTCCATGTCTGGAACAGCAAGCCCCGGTTCCTGGGGGATGCCATTCACATCGGCGACAAGAACATCGATCCTAAGGAGGCTCAGATGCTGGAGGACAGCCAGCCCCCGCTGCCGGCGGATGACATTGCGGATCCGGAGGCCGGGGAAGAAAAAACCGAGCCGGGAACCGCGGAAGAGAAAACCGCGGGAGAACAGAACGGCAGGACAGAAGACGGCAGAGACGAATCCGAGGACAGCAAGGACAGCAATAACGGCAGCATATCAAAAAGCGCCCGCAGCGTTCCCGCGGGTGATGACGGCTTCGCTTTTATGGATCTCTTCTCCGCCCGATGAACTATAATATCCCTGCTCAGTCAAAACGGGGATTTACCGATGTATCAGTGGAAAGAATGTACCTATAACACCCCTGACCGGCAGGTGTTTTTTACCATTAAAAAGCTCACCCTGCCCGATCATTTCTATGTAACCTTCGTGGGGGCCAACGGCAGCGGCAAAACGCTGCTGGCCCGGGCTCTGGAGGGAGAGCTTAAACTGCTCTTCGGCAATGCTCCCTCCGGCCTCAAAATAAGCTCCATCTCCTTCGAAAAGCAGATAAAGCTGATGGAGGAGGACTTTGAAAGAAGAAACAGCGATGATCCCCGGGCTGAAACCGGCTTTACGCCCCGGGAAATGTTTGCCGCCATCTCTGATGACACCCAGGAAATCAGCCGGCTCTGCGACATTCTGAACTTCTCCTACGCTCTGGATCGCTCCTACCATAAGCTCTCCTCCGGAGAGGGCCGAAAGACCCTGATTATTGAAGCTCTCCTGAAAAAACCGGACATTATCCTCCTGGATTCTCCCTTTGACGGTCTGGATCCCGCGGCCCGGAAGGAGCTTCAGGATCTTCTGACCCGCATCTATGATGCCGGAGCCTCCGTTATTGTTAATACCAACCGCTTTGAGGAAATTTCTCCAAGGAGCGAGTATCTGGGCCTTGTCATGAGCCGGGATCTCGCCCGCTTCGGGTACCGGGACGAAATCCTGGAGGACAGCTCGGTAAAACAGCTCACCCATTATGAAAAGCTCCCCAAGATCTGCGCTCTTCCCCGGGTGCCTCTGGACTGCCAGATCCCTCTGGATCGCTCCCAGCCTCTCATTGTCATGAAGGACGTTACCGTGGCCTACGGAGATCACGTAATATTGAACAAGCTCAGCTGGACGGTTAATCCCTATGAGCACTGGGAGATCTCCGGCCCCAACGGCTGCGGAAAATCCACCCTGCTCTCTCTGGTAACCGGAGACAATCCCCAGAGCTACTGCAACGATATCACTTTATTTGGAATCAAGAGAGGATCCGGCGAAAGCATCTGGGACATCAAGAAGCATATCGGCTATGTCAGTCCCGCCTTTCATCTGGACTACCGGATAAGCTCCCCGGTGATTAATGTGATTCTTTCCGGCTACTTTGATTCCGTCGGACTTTATGAACAGCCCGGGGATGAAAAGATTTCCCTGGCCCGGCAATGGCTGAGCCTCCTGGGGCTCTCCGCTTATGAAAACGCCAGCTTCCGTTCCCTCTCCTTCGGGCAGCAACGGCTCCTCCTCATTGTGAGAGCGCTGGTGAAGCAGCCTCCTCTCCTGATTCTGGACGAACCCCTGCAGGGGCTGGACGGACTCGGCCGGGAGCTCGTGCGGCGTTTCGCGGAATTTCTGATGCAGAACGGGGAAACCCAGATCCTGTTCGTGTCCCATCATGAAGGAGATGCGCCCCGGGGCATCGGAAAACGGCTGATCTTCACGGATAACGGCACCCGCACCTTTGATGTGAAGATCGAGATCGTGCCGAAGTAAAGCGCCGAAGTAAAGCGCCGCAGCAGAGAAAAAGGCGGGGCGGGAGCCGGTTTCCCCGCTCCTGAAAACTAAGCCCCGTTCCGGAGAACGGGGCCATTGTCGGGTTCGCTTTGCCCGCTGGTTAGCGAAGCGGCTATGAAAGACTCTTACTTCAGGAAGCCCTGATGATTAAACATGCTTTCTCTGGGGATCAGCATTTCAATAGCTGTTACCACTTTCAAGTACATGGGATCATCAAAATTGTCAAAACCGATGTCTTTCAGCTGTTTCAGCAGAGGAGCCATCTGCTTTCCAGTGCTGAAACTGCGATAGAAGCCGCTCTCATACCAGAACTGCAGCACTTGGGCATTACGAACTCTGGCGGCTTTTTTGTTATACGCCGAAACCAGGTCTCCTCTCAGCGCCCGGAGCTCCTGAATATCCTTGGTATCCATCTCATCGTCTCCCGGAATGCGGGTAAGATATTCTTCCTGCCACACCTCTTCTTCATCAGGATCAACCCTTTTGGTCTTAATATCCGCAAAGAAAAACTTCAAAAGCTCCCTTTCATGCTTGAGATAGTAGTTATCCGCCAGAATCAGCACCTGCCGGACATTCTGCAAAATGGCCCGGAACTCCAGTGATTTGTCCCCCTGCTGGAATCTTACTACGTCCCTGTTGCACTCTGCGAGTTTGCGCTCAATGGCTTTGGTATTTATCCCCGCATCATTCATCTCTCCAAGAAGTTCGCTGATCCGGACAGTCACCTTGGCTATTTCTCTGGTAGCGTCTTCATCGGTAAGGCGGGAGTTTATCTCAACCTTCTTTTTGACAGTGATATCCTGTACCGGAAAATAGGCCTCCAGTTCCATCATTTCCGAGGTGTCCACCTTCAGCGTAAGGTGCACGGGATCCCCCATATTGATGTCCTTTTCGATTTCCCTGCCGCTGACCACAATATCCGTCACATGCTCGTAGCACAGAGCCTGAGATTCGTTTCTGATGGTAAAGTCAGCCTGATAAATAGGAATGGTCAGGTTATCATCGGTATTTGCGATAATGTACCGGGGCGCCTTGCGATCATCATTTCTGCCCGCCGCCGGCAGCGGGTTGTTTTTCTCCAGCCCGGAAAACGGCGCGATAAGATTATTTATGCCGCTCCCGCCGGCAAACTCGTACGGATTCAGATAGCTGTAGCAAATATTGAAGGGCAGCACGGCGCTGGCCACCTTGGTGCCGTTAATTACAGTAATGGAGTCCGGATACACCCGCACCCGGCCGCCGTTCCTGTCAAAGCCGGTAACGGTATAGGTATTGGTGCGATCCTTCACCATGAAGATCTCCGCCACATTGCCCTCGGCATCCACGGAAATTTTGCCGGATGACCAGGCGCCGTCCCCCCGGGTGAGTTCAATCTCAAAGCCCTCGGGCACCGCGGAAACCGGCTTTACGGCTACCCATTCGGATTCGTCAACGCTCATGCTCTCATAGGTGATTTCCAGCTTAATGGCATCTTTGAGATCCTGCTCCGAAACCTCTGCGGTCGCCTCGATATTCTGGGCATAAAGAGCGGCGCCGGCAGCCACTGCGGTCATGGGATCCACTGAGCAGTCCAGATTGGGGCTGATCTGTTCCCGGAGCTTGTCCCGCACCAGAGGGCAGAAGGTAGGGCCGCCCACCAGAATGATTTTGGTGAGGAGCTCCTTTTTGATCTTGTTTCTTTCCAAAAGGTTTTTGCACATGTCCACTGCCTTCTGATAAAGATCGTCCATGGCCGCAAAAACCTGCTCCCGGGTAAAGACGCCGTCAATAACCATATCCTCGCCGGAATCATCGCAGCCGATATCGCCGAGATCCGTGAGAAGCTCGCAGCTGTCCTTTGCGGAAAGCTCCTTTCTGATCTTTTCGGCATAGATCTTGAGAGAGTCCTTAAGAATGCTCTTTTTGGCCCCGTCCCGGAGAATATCACCGAGGTCGTAATTTTCTTGAAGGTGCGGGATTATCACCTTTTCCACCACGGCATAGTCTAGATCCTTGCCCCCCAGGTAGCTGTCGCCCTCGGTGTCAAAAATCTGCAGAATGCCCTCGCTGGCATGCACCAGAGCCGTATCGAAGGTGCCGCCGCCGAAGTCAAACACCATCCAGACGCCGTCCTTAACGTCAGCAGACAGGCCGTAGGCAAAGGAGGCGGCCAAAGGCTCCTGCAAAAGCTCGCAGTGCTTAAAGCCGGCCAGTTCCGCTGCCTTGACAGTAGCTGCTTTCTGATTTACGGTAAACTTGGCCGGCACGGTGATGACGATATCGGAAATGTTTTCGGGAACAAAGGTTTTAAGCTTTTTGAGCACCTCCGCGGAAAGCTCCTCGGCAGAAAAGGAACGCTTCATATAGGAGCTCTCATAGGCGGTGTCGCTGCCCATGCCCCGCTTGAATTCCACAAAGGCATTGCTCTTCCCGGACTTCCAGGACATGACAGCGGTTTTCTTCTCAGACTGGTAGTCATTAAGAGCCTGCACCCCGACTCTTACGGTTTTGTTTCTGGAGAAGGACACGCAGGACGGCATGACGCTTTCCTTGGTGTCTGTTATAAAAATCTTCGGATTGTTGTCTGAAATGGTGGCGATAGAGGAATTGGTAGTTCCCAGATCGATACCGTACTTGATTTTTGGCATATGAATCCCCGTTAAAAAAAGCGCTGCCCCTTCCGGAAAACAGCGTTAAATCCCCGGCCGCTCAAACTGCCGGCCATTTTGTAAAAAACATAGCTGAAAACAGCATTTGGGCTGAAAGCAGCATTAAAGTCTGCGTAAAGAAAACTGCGTTAAACAGGGGCTCCTATGATTCCTCCGGATCCGCGGCATTCTGCGCCACCACCACCGTGGCCATCTGCAGGAGCTGGCCGTTGTAATTGACCTGGGGAGAAACCACCTTGCGGATCACCTGAGTCCCCGGCGGGAGATTATCGTCCTGCATAAAGGTAGCGGAAACCTTCATCCCTTCCGCATAAGGCTTATCCAGAAGATCCACAAACTCGTAGCCATCGGCCAGCATGGCATCCCGGAGCCTCTCGTTGCATTTAAGAAGCTGCTTATGGCCCCGCACCTCGGGCCCCATGTGATTAAGATTGTTCTGGATCTTGACGATTTCCTCCGCCACCCGGAGATAAAACGCATGTCTTGAGGAGCTGTCCCCTCGCTGCACCATGGCGGAGACCTCCGAAAGCAGTCCCGAATATTCCGCCGCGCTCTCAAGATCCCGATCCTCCAGAGCGGCCAGACGTTCCTCAAGGCCGTCACCGTACTTCATAAGCCCCCGGAGCTCGTCCTGGCAGCTCTGATTCAGGGCCGCCATGCTGTCCTGCAGGGACTGGCTGTTTTTGCCCAGCTCCTCCTTGAGGAGGCAGTGATCCTTCCGGGACAGCGCATTTCCCCGGAACACCACCAGGGTAATGATCAGCAGCCATATGAAAAACAGCAGAAAAAGAGCTCCCTGCCAGTACTGCAATAAAATGTCAGCAATAGTCGCATCCGTCATTTTGTTGTCTTTTCTCTGTTATTTTCCTACTTCTTCTTTTTCTTCTTTTTCTTCTTCTGGTTATTTCTGCCGTTCACCGCCTTCTTTCTCCGGGGCTTCTTCTTTTCCGGAGCATAGCCGTAATCATCGTCATCATCGTCATCATCGTCATCAAAGCCGAAGTCAAAGGAATCATCATCCTCGCCCAAAAGAGAGCTTAAAGCCTTCCCCGGTTCATGCTGGCTCATGACCAGTTTAAGCGACAGCGCCACTATGTGCATTTGCAGAGCCTCGCTGGCGTCAGACAGCAAAGACGTGAAATTGGTCATTATATCGCGAGTGATCTCGCCAATCATGAAAAAACAGTTCTCGGGATCCTTATCAGCCCCGGATCTGAAGGCCTCTGCTTCCTTTATGAAAGATGCCGCTTTGGCAAAGACATCCAGGATCTCCATGAACTGCCCGGAAATCTCCTTTCCCAGATTAGCTGATTTGGCGTTTTTTGATATAAAGCCGGCAACGTCATGCCAAAAGGCAATCAGGCTTTTATTTCTGAAAATATAGTCATTACTGTCCAGCAATTGTCTGAGCTTTGACGGATCTGGCGGAGCTATTTTAATTTCAACTTCAGTATCATCATTGTAAGACTCTTTCATAGACTCCATAGAGGCCAGAAACATGTCGAAAAAAACATCGCACACCGCCATTCTCATTTCTTCGGCGCACAGAAAAAGAGGCATGCAGGATTTGGCGGTTATCTGTTCGGAAAGCTCAGTTTTCCTGCCGCGCATCTCCTTCTTAAAGTTTTCCAGAAGGAGAGCGGCTTTCCGGGCGTCATCCTCTGAAACGGAGCTGATCCTCAGCGTCATCTTCTGACGCAGGAAATCCTTCAGATTCTTGCGCTTAAAGGCCTCATCAGAGGTTCTGACAAAATAAAGATCCGCTGTCAGTTTCTCAAAGGCGGTGGCAGCCTCAGACAGCTCCGGGGTCTTGGCCTGAGACGGCACGGAAACAGCGGCCGCGGTCTTCTGCTCCAGTTCGGCCTCATATTTAAGCCAGGGCTGCCATTTCAGGAGATCGGGCTTCCGGATATGGTCTTTAAGACTAATACCCTGCTCATGAAGGGCGTCGATGAACTCGGTAACGTAATACTGCTTCTTAACGGTCAGAATTTCAGTCATGAGCTTCTGAAATTCCGTGCAGCGGGGGCCGTACAGCGTCTGAGCGGTTTCAATGGCGTCCTCATACTCTCCCCGGATTGCGCTGAGAATCATGAGATTCTGCATGTCGATGACGCTCTTGTCCCTTTTGATGGCCGCCTTCAGCACCAGAGCAGCCTCCACGGCATTGCCCTCGGCCAGAAGTCCGGCCACGGTGCCGGTAAAAAGCTCGTTCTGAAAAAACCAGAACATGCCGGCGGCAAGCTTCTTTTCGGGTGTGGAGATGCTGAGAGAGGCCTTTTCCATTTCCTGAACAGTCCGGGAAACCGGGCCTAACAGCCTTTCAAAATCAGCGGGGAAGGAAACCGTCTTTTTAACAGAAGAAAAGGCTTTGAATTTACCGGCATTGGAGCTTAATTCTCTGGCGCCGGAGTTGCTGCAGCCTCCCAGCATTCTGAAGGGATTGCCGGTAATACGATCAATGATTTTCATAGGTAAACAGGGTTCAGCGTGGTTAAACAGAATAGCTGCCGTCTGGAAACGGTCATCCGGCTGAAAAATGCAGTTCTGGGGAAATGGGCATTTTCACTTCCGGATCAGTTAAAAAGCGGGGTTATTCTACTCTGAAAACCTTTTTTTGACAAATACGGCGGATGGGATGATTAAGATGATTTGACTGGTAATACCGCAACTTCCGATGCCCGCATGAGCTTCATCAGAGTCTGCAAAGAAAAGATGCGGGCCAGACCTTCTGCCGCATCTTAATTCCAATTACTCAAATTCAGGGTATCTCAAAACGCAGGAGCATCACTCCCGGATGGCGTAATCCCCTTCGCAGATCCACTTATAGGTGGTAAGCTCCAGGAGTCCCATGGGTCCCCGGGCATGCAGCTTCTGGGTGGAAATGGCCACCTCGGCACCCAGGCCGAACTGTCCCCCGTCTGAAAACCTGGTAGAAGCATTCACATAGACGCAGGCGGAATCCACGGCATTCATGAAGGCCAGAGCATTCCGGTAGTCATTGGTAAGAATGGCATCAGAATGCACGGCGCCGTGAGCCCGGAGATGAGCCACTGCAGCGTCAAGGCTGTCGGTAATGGCAATATTAACCGTGAGAGAAAGCCATTCCGTGTCGAAATCCCCGTCCTCGCCCTCTCGGGTCTTCTCCGGAGCAACGGCACTGAGAAGGTCATAAGCCGCGCCATGAGCCACCATCATGACGTCCCGGTCAGCGAGATACCGCCCCAGCTTCGGAATAAACTCTCCGGCAATGTCCCGGTGCACCAGCACGGTGTCCACGGCGTTGCAGGCGCTGGGCTTCTGCAGCTTGGCATTTCCGATAAGGGGCAGCGACCTTTCCTGATCTGCGGAGGTATCCACAAAAATATGCCCGACGCCGAAACCGCCGATGATCACCGGCACTGTGCTTTCCCGGCGGCAAAGATCCTGCAGCTTCTGACCGCCCCGGGGAATGATCATGTCCACGTATTTGTCCAGCTTCAGAAGCTGATGCACATATTCGCGATCGGGCTCAGAAATAAGCTGCACCGCATCCTCCGGAAAACCCGCATCCCGGAGTCCCTGTCTGATGGTCTCGGAGATCAGGATGTTGCTTCTCAGGGTCTCCTTGCCGCCCCGGAGAATGCAGGCGTTTCCGGTCTTGATGGCCAGAGAGGCGATGTCCGAGGTGACATTGGGACGGGCTTCGTAAATAACCCCCAGAACCCCCAGAGGCACTCTCCTTTTCCGGAGTCTGAGACCGTTGGGAAGAACCCGGGAGTCAAATTCCTCCCCGGTAGGATCCGGGAGAGCGGCCACATGGCCGATGTCATCAATAATGCCGTCAAGGCGCTTTACATTAAGGGTCAGCCGATCCAAAAGAGCTTCTCCGATGCCGTTCTTCCGGGCATCCTCCAGATCCTGTTCATTGGCGGTAAGAATCTCCGGAGCCTTATGCCGCAAGGCGTCTTTAACAGCCAGAAGAGCCCGGCTGCGATCCCGGGGCAGAAAGCCGCTCATCATCTGCGAAGCTGCCTTGGCGCGGCGGCCCATTTCTTCAATCGAAATCATATTTAATCCTCTTACATGAGAACCATGTCGTCGCGATGCACCGCGACAGACCCGTTTTCATAACCCAAAATACCTTCAATTTCATCAGAGCCATGCCTCTTGATCCTGTCAAGAGCTCTGGAGTCGTAGCGGGAAAGTCCCCGGGCAATCTCCCGGCCGTCTCCGGCGGCGATAATCACGTCCGCCCCGCGCATAAACTCCCCGCTTACGGCAGTAATACCACTGGGCAAAAGACTGGCGCCCCGGTTCCGGAGAGCGTTCTCGGCTCCCGCATCCACCGTAATTACGCCGTCCGGCTTCTGTCCTGCCAGAATCCAGGCTTTGCGGGCCTCCAGAGGGGTGGTTTCCGGACAGAATCTGGTGCAGTCGCCCTTTCCGGCCACGAGATCCGGGATCAGAGCCGGATTGTCTCCGGAAGCGATAATCACCTCGATGCCGCTCCTTATGGCAATCTCCGCCGCCTGGATCTTGGTGCTCATGCCGCCGGTGCCGAGACCGCTTTTGCTGTCTCCTGCCAGAGCATGGATCTCCGGAGTGATCTCCCGCACCTCCCGGATCAGCTTGGCATCAGGACAAGAACGGGGATCCGCGGTGAACAGACCCTGCTGATCCGTCAGCAGAATGAGCATGTCGGCATCCGCCAGCACCGCCACCCGGGCGGACAGATTGTCGTTATCCCCGAATTTAATCTCCCGGGTGGCCACGGCATCGTTCTCATTGACAATGGGCACAATATGCTGCCCCACGATAGCCTCCAGGGCATCCCGGGCATTCAGGAAGCGCTCCCGCTCCTCCAGATCCGCCTGGGTCAGAAGCACCTGGCCCACGCTGATGCGATAGATGGCGAAAAGCTGCTGCCAGCGCATCATGAGACTGGTCTGCCCCACGCTGGCCAGCATCTGCTTGTGCGCCACCGTGCGGGGGACATCCGGAAAACCCAGAGCCTCCCGGCCGGCGGCAATGGCTCCGGAGCTCACC
>JAEEGF010851987.1_pt1 | contig 24739 bp, 27 predicted proteins | sample 9134171 | NCBI WGS metagenome assembly JAEEGF01 (sample SAMN16246542, study PRJNA631951) | gut metagenome | biome: gut microbiome; feature: rumen; material: AP-attached | host: Bos | place: Iran: Karaj | collected 2018-10 | reverse complement strand
CATAGTTATATTCTTATTAATTGTAATCATTATTTTATTGATTATCTTCAACTAAGTTTAAATACTTTCAGGGGAATTGGTTGATAAAAAAAGCATCTAGCAAAAGCTGGATGCATCTTAAAACCAAAGAGATAGCATCAGTTTATTAATGCGTTCTCTAAATTAATTATATATTTATTTTTTTATATTATCAACACTTTCATATTCTTTTATTATCCAAGTAATTAATAATTTATAAATATAATTACATTCATCTTTAGTTAGTTCTCTTCCCTTTTCTATATGATGCCATTTTTCTAAACATCCACGACAACAACATCCACATGCATGCATAGCTATAAATGTTGGGTGTCCTTTCATTGGTGTTTGTTTACCATCATTTTTGGGATTAGTTGGTTGTAATTTTTCTTTTATAAAATCTACAGTATGTGATTTTATAACATCCATTCCCTTTTCATTTATGTAATCAATCATATATTTTCTTAAATGAAAACTACTTCTAAATTTAGATTTAGATAAACTATATAATTTATTATTTATATCTTCCATATTATATTCTTAAAGGATCTATATCTAATTCTAAATTAATATCTTTATTCATTATATATTGCTCATCTAAATCTTTTAATGTTTTAAATAACTTATCATCTTTTCTATATTTAATTGTTATTTGAAATCTCATAATATTATTTATTTTAAATATAGCAGCTGTTGTTGGACCTAATACGATTGTAGAGTCATCTACATTTCTTCTAATATAATCTGCTATCTTATTTACTTCTTTAGATAATACATCATATTTTTTAGAAGTCACTTTCAAACTAACTAAATAATAATAAGGTGGATATTTTAATTTTCTTCTTATATCCATTTCATAATTATAATTAGACATATAATCATGATTTAATACATTTAATAATGTTTTATTATCAGGATTAAATGTTTGAATAATAACCTTACCTTTTAAGTTACTTCTACCTGCTCTTCCTGATACTTGAGCTAATAAACTAAATGTATTTTCTCCAGATCTAAAGTCAGGTATATTTAATGATTCATCTGCATTTACTATACCTACTAAAGTTACTTTAGGAAAATCTAAACCTTTAGATATCATTTGAGTTCCAATTATAATATCGTATTCATGATTTTCTATAGCTTTAATCATTTTCTCATGGCTACCTTTTTTAGTAGTAGTATCACGATCCATTCTTAAAATATTATATGAAGGATATAATTCTTTTAGGAATGATTCTAACTTTTCTGTTCCTAATCCATAGCTTTGAATAGCTTTTTCATTACACTCAGGACATGTTTCTTGATTAATAAGAGTATAACCACAGTAATGACATTGAAGCTTATTAGATGTCTTATGATATGTAAGAGTTATATCACAATGAGGACATTTATAAGTATATCCACATGATGTACATGTCATGATAGTAGAATATCCTCTTCTATTAAGTAGAAGCATTACTTGCTCTTTTCTTTCTAATGTTTTCATTATTTCACATTGTAATTCTTCTGATAATATCATATTTCTTTTTCTATATTCAGGTTGCATATCAACAATTTTTATATCAGGTAAATTAGCTCCATTTACTCTATTCTTAAGTTGTACTAAAGTATATACACCTTTTTGAGCTCTAGCCATTGATTCAAGTGAAGGAGTTGCAGAACCTAATACAACTGGACAAGAATGATAATGACTTCTCCATTTAGCTATATCTAAAGCATGATATCTAGGATTATTTTCTTGCTTATATGTACTAGAATGTTCTTCATCAATTATAATTAAACCAATGTTATTCATAGGAGTAAATATTGCTGATCTAGTTCCTACAACAATATGAACTTCTCCTCTTTCAATCTTTTTATATTCATCAAATTTTTCACCTTCTGATAAACTTGAGTGGAATATTGCAACATCATTTCCAAATGTATTATAAAATCTCTTAACAATTTGATGAGTTAAACTTATTTCTGGTACTAATACAATTACACATTTATTATTCTTAATAACATCTTTGCATAATTCCATATATACTTCTGTTTTACCAGATCCAGTTATACCATGAAGTAAGAATACTTCTTCTTTATTAAATGATTGTTTTATTTTCTTATAAACAGAATCTTGTTCATCAGTTAATTTAACTGATGTCTTATTAGTATTTTCAACTTCTATTCTATAATACGATTCATATTCTTCTTTAACTATATTATTATCTAATAATATTTTAAGAGCAGAAAAATTAATATCTTTTTTTAGAGGTCTACTTGTCTTTAATAATTCTATTAATTCTAATTGTTTTTTAGATCTTTTATTATTTTCAATATATTCATCTATATTAATATCTTTATTTAAAACTATATATGTTTTCTTTAACTCATATGTTTCTTTCGAATTATTAACTTTTAAAGATGTTGGTAACATAGTTTGATATGCAGATATTAAAGAACATAATGTCTTATCTTTAATATATTTACCTAACTCTAATAATTCATCATTTAGTTTTAATTCATTTGAAACTATTCTAATTATTTCTTTTAAATCAGATGTATCTGTTTCATTTTTTATTTTAGTAACAAATCCATTTATTTCTTGTTTACCAAATGGAACATATACTTTCATTCCTACTTGTAATTCATTTTTTAAAGATTCAGGGATTATATAAGTAAATGTATGATCTAATGATTTAACACCATATTGAACTAATACTTCAGCATACATATATAATCACCTTCCTTTGTATAAATATTATAGCATAAAAAAAGATATGAATAATCATATCTTATTTTTTCTTAGTAGTTGTTTTCTTTTTAGCAGGTGCTTTTTTAGCAGTTGATGTTTTTTTAACAGTTGTTTCTTTTTTTGCTGCTACTTTTTTTGTTGGTTTAACTTCTACTGGTTCTTTTGAAAATCCAGCAATAATTGCAACTATAATAATATAAATTATTGTAGTAACTGTCATTAATGCTAAATATGTATAATCATAAGAACTCTTAATTACTAAATATTTCTTAGTAGCTAATGTATATACAATTGGTACTAATAAATACATTAATGAAGTAAATGCAATTTTTAAATTAAACTTTTTAGTAGATGCAAGTAATACTGTTATATAAACAAGTAATGTAACTACAAATACTGCTACAGCTGTAACAATAGATTCATTAATTTCATCAGTTAATTCTAAGTTACCAGTTATTGCTTTAACTGTTGAAGGTACTTTAATTTGTCTAAATTTACCTGAGAAATTAACTACACTTATTTTCTTACCATTAATTTCACTTGGAATAACTAAAATAGAATTCTTTCCTTTATATTCATTTAAAGATATTGTACCATCTGATTGAATTGAATATTCAAACTTATCAGCATTTTTATTGAAATCAACTTTTTCTTCTTCAATATAATAAATATCTTCTGGATGAGTAACTTGTAATTCAGTATCAACAATTGATCCTTCAACAACATACCATCCTTTTTTATTATTAGCTAATGATGCATCATAGAAAGTTTTTATTGCAACAATAGTTAATACTATACCTACTACTACATAGATAAGTCTATAAAACTTTTTCATTTAATACACACTCCTTTTATTCTACCTATAGTATATCAAAAATAAAATAAAGCACTTTATACAAAGTACTTTATTTACATATAGAATTTACATTATTCTGTAGGTTCTGTATTATCTACAGGAGTTTCTTCTCCTTCTACTGATATACAATCAGTTGATTCAGGATCACACTCAGTTGAAGGAATTAAACTACTTGTATATTGATCAATATAAGGTGTTAATAATGCTTTTAATTTAGGATATTTATCTAAATTAGTAATAATAGTATTAATATCTTCTACACCCATATTTGCTACTTTAACAGAATCTTTTACTTTAACTTCTTGTACATCTACTACTACATTTTCAATTATTTCTAATGTACTATTAATATTCTTAGCAGTTTTGCCATTATAAACTGTTCCAGATAATTTATGTGTAGTTGTTCTTGTTGTACTAGTAGCTCCTTTTGATTTAGTATATTTTAAATCAAATATTTGATCTTTATTCTTAGTTGCTTTGAATGAATAACCACCTGAAATAGGTTTAACAACATAAGTAGTATTATCTGATTTACCTATCATACTAATCTTTAATCCAACAAATGAACTATCCATAATTCCAGTATGTAATTCAATATTTACTGTTAGTTCAGGATCAAATTCCATCTTCTTAAAGATTGTATCTAAATCATCTCTTATACCTTTTTCATCTTTACCAACTAATTTCTTGAATTGTTCAATAAATATTTTATCTTCTTCTAGTGTTTCAAAATATCTTTGAACTAACATTTTTCTTTGTTCTGATGTTAAAGATATTTTTACTACATTAGCATTCTTTCCACTTATAGAAGATGTTTCAATTTTTTGAGTTGATTTAGATTGATTAACTGCTTTACCCATATCTTTAATAGCTTGTTTAAACATAATATTATATGTAATATCGTTTTGACTTATATTTTGCTTATATTTAGTTAAAGCATCAAAATCTACATAGATATATTTATCATATAAGTTTTGTAAATTGAAATATGCTCTTGAATTATTTAAATATAATTCTAAATTTAATGGATCTTTATCAATTAATTGATCACCATATTTAAGGTTTGTAACATTAGCTGTAACATCAAATAATAATTTAAGATCATATGAGAATTTACCATCTATTGTAGCTTCATATTTTTTATCATTTTCTGCAATAGATAAATCCAATTTATAATCACCATTATTTTTTACAAATGTGTCATTTTTTATACCACTAGTTAATTCTTTAGATACAACATCAAAGAATGCAGTAATTCTTTTATCAGCTGTCTTATATTGTTTTTTATAGAATGTAAAACCTAATATAATTAATAATATTATTAATGCTAGTATTGCACATCCTATTATTATCTTTTTCTTATTCTTATTTTTCTCTTCTTGAACAAAATTTTGATGTTCTTTTGAATTAATTACTTCATCTGCAGTAAATCCACCATTTACTAAAGTACCAGATTGAATTCCTTGTGTTATAGCATCTCTTTGTGAAACTGTTCCTAAAGCTTGTGGTGCTGGACCAACTGGACTAACTTGAGGTTGTGGTACTGAAACCGGTTGTGGTTGAGCAACTGGTTGTTGTGCAGGTGGTACTGGAACACCTTGTACAGGTTGTTGTACTACTTGTTGTACTGGTTGAACTGGTTGAGCAACTTGAGGTTGAACTGGTGCAACAGGTTGTACTGAAGCAGCTGGTTGTTGAACTGGTTGTGGTGTTGCTGCATAATTAACATTTTGAATTGTACCACATAATGGACAAGTTAATAATCCATCTTGAATTTCATTTTGACATGATATACATTTCATAATTACCCTTCTTTATTCTCTTTATTTATTTCTTCTTTTGTACAAGTAACAAATGTTGTTCCTTGATTACATATACATGAATTTGTTTCATCATTACAATTACAATTTAATTCATTTGAACATATAGGTTTTACATAATCTATTAAATTATCAAACCAATTATATCCCATCAATGATTGTATTTTGTTTTTTACTGATTCTTTTTCTTCTGGAGATAAGTTATATGCATTTACTGCTTCAGGTGATGCAGTCTTTCTTCTAACATTAGGTTTACTATTAGTATCTAATACTAAATCTCCTGATATATTATGATCTAATCCTCTAAATACAAATGATAATGTTTTATGAACTCCATTTGCTAATTCTTTATCAGTTTTAGTAATACTGAAATCAATATAATCAGCTTTGTTCTTTTTAACATTAATATAATCTGTATTATTACCAAATGATAACTCGATATTATATGTATCATTTTCAGTTACTAATATTACTTCGATTCTCTTAACATCTGAACTTGTTACATATACATTTAAATATGATGAATCAATATTACTATTCTTTACTTTATATGTAAGTGTAGATTTATATCCTTCAATCATTTCTAATACATCATTTTTAGATTTTCCTGACATCTTGGAATACTCATTTACGAATGATGAATCTTCTTTTACTATTTCAGCTATTTCTTTAATTAATTTAAGCTTTGTATCTTTATCAAATTCATATGATAACTTATATGTTTTAAAACTATTATTAGCTATTTCAATTGTTTCTTTAGAAGTACTATAATTTAAATCTTTTAGTACTTCAATAAAAGTATCATATACTCCATTTGTTAAAGCTTTAACATTTAATTTATTTGTTGTTAAGAAGTTAGATTTATCTGGTAATTCATAATATAGATCTTTGTTATAAAAATCTTTTGAATTAATATATAATAAGTTTTTTAATAAATAAGTTTCAAAAGAAAAGTTTTCTTCTTCACTTATTATAATATCTGAACTATTTGATAAATCACTTTTTGATCCAGTTAAATCAAAATATCTATCTATAATTTTTAAGTTATATTCACCTTCATAGTGATATTGTTTTTCATCAACTGATGCAGTAAGTGAATATTTTCCAGAGTTTCCATTATTTGGAATGAATGTTTCAACTAAATGGTCATATGTGTTAGACACATACTTTTGGAATAATTTAGCATCAGGTTTATTATTCTTATTAAATAAACTCATTATTCCTAAAATAATGATTATAACAATGAATACTGCTACTACAGCAAAACCAATTACAATACTCTTATTTTCTCTTTTTCTAGCAAATGATAATAGTTTATCTTTTGTAGATGTTGGAGTTTGTTCTTCTTCAACAATAGATTTATCAACATATAATTGATTAGGATCTATCTTTTGTGAACAATAAGGACAATTAATAGTTGTATTTGGTACTGTTTTACCACAATTATTACATCTCATATTACTACTCTCCTACTATAGAAAAGTATACAATATTATAGGCAAAATCTCAATCATTTATGGATATTTTTTTATTTTTACAAAATATGTAAAAAAATACTTGCATCAGTCAATTAAATATGATAATATTAAATACGTCAATGGGGAATTAGCTCAGTTGGCTAGAGCATCTGCCCTGCACGCAGAGGGTCGCGGGTTCGAGTCCCGTGTTCTCCACCATTTGATAATAAACAAGCTTTAAGGCTTGTTTTTTTATTTGACAAATACAAATAATACTTTATAATACTTCATGTATTTTAAAGGGGAAAATAAATGAAAAAGACAAATTATACTACTATTGAATTAAAAGACATTATTAATATAGATGGCGAATTAAATATACATGAACGTAATTATTATGATTTAGTATATCTATACAATATCTATCTAGAAGATAAAGGAATACGTTTAACTTATAATAATCAAGACTTAAAAGAATATGCATATCAATACAAACATGTAGCTAATAATGACGAGGATTTGGAAGACTGGCAAAAAGAAATTAATAAGATATCTAAAAAAAGAGTACGAAATACAACAATTGCATTCTTAATTGCATTAGGTGGTTTATTTGAATTAGGTAATATTGGCCTCGATTCAACTATTTATTATGATTGTATTCAAAAGAATACTAACTACATATTAGATAATTTTACTGAAGATACAAATAATGATATGATTCCTGAAATTGATTTAGAAAAAGTTGCTTCATATGATGATTATCTTGATCCATCAGATAATACTTTTTATCGCGTAACAAATCCATTTCATAATCTAAAGGATTATAAAGTTGTATTTGATGAATCAAGTTTAAAAGTTGCTTTAACTGGAGAATTATTTAATTCACTTGATGACATAAGAATTATTGAAATTGATGGAATTATATATACTGTGTCTGGCTCAATGAGTCAAATAACTTTCGAATCAGATAACAATAAATGTAGATTATTAACTATTTATACATTTGATGAAAGTAAAGATATGAATAAACAAGCTGAAGATTTATTAAAATATCACTTTCATATAGAAAATCCAACTAATATAGAAATAACAAAGCATTTAAATACTAAAACATTCGATGAACTACCTTCTATATCAGTTAATAAAGAAACCGATAATATAAAAATATTACATAAATAAAAAAGTACAGAGTTTTCTGTACTTTATTTTTTTATGGTGTTCTGAATAGGAATTGAACCTATATCGCTTGCTCCGGAGGCTAGTGCTCTATCCATTTGAGCTATCAGAACAAATATCTATTTAATATTATACTATATTTTTTTTATATAAGATGTTATAATTGTTATAGAAAGTAGATAGAGTTATTATGGACAACACAGAATTAAACATTATAAAAGAAATTAACGAAGTTGAAGCATCTAAAATAAAGTTTTTCTTTGTAGGTGCATTTATAGGTATATTACCTTACCTATTATTATTTGCTGCATTAAGCAACAATATAAATGAAAGAATTTTATTTAGAAATACACTTATTATATTTTCATTCTTATCTATTATAATAAATGGTCTATTTGTTAGTAGAACTGTTTATAATAGATTCAAAGATTATATGGAATTTAAATATGATACTAAATATGAAGAATTAAAAAAGTACTTCGAATAGAAGTACTTTTTTTAATTTGTTGAATTTGCTTTATGATCTTCATTAACTTGTAAGATACTACCATCTTTACATGAGCCTGGTTGCAATAAACATTTTGCACATGTATTATAATCAGCAGGTAATAAATATCCTAATGCTGCTCTTGTTAATGTTGGTAAGAAGAATATAAATATACCTATTATTGCTCTGTATCCTAAAGACTTAAGTGCTTTAGGAACAGCAGATTGTTCTCCAGATATAACTACTTTGTATAAATCTAAAGAACCAAATACAATTAATAGAATAGGAATAAACATCTTTGCAATTAATATTAACCAACTTACAACATTTAATGCTGCCATTGTTCCTTTTGTTGAGCAAAAATTATCTCCTACAAATTCATTATCATATCTATTTTTAGCATATACTACTGTAGTACATGTAACAATAGCAACACATGCTAAGAATACTAAAATTCTACCAATATGTTTTTTCATATTATTCACCACTCTTATAATGATTATATCATCAATTAATATATATCATTACCTATTTTATAATTTGTTTACATTAAATAAAATCTTCAATTTTATTTAATTCTTCTTCATTTAATAATTCTTTGATTTTTTCTTTATTAGAAAACAAGTTTAATTTTGATTCAAAATTTTCTAATTTATCCTTTACTTCTATTAAAGATTTAGATACAGCATTCTTTGATACTTCATGATTATCAGCTATTTCTTCTTGAGTTAAATCATCAAAGTAATATTCTTCGAAGTAGTCTTTTTCCTTATCAGTTAATAGTTCTTTATAATAATCATATAATTCAGTTAAATATAATTTATTTTCCATATTACATCATATCCTTAAATAAACCATATATATAATCTTCAATATCGAATGCTCTTAAATCTTCCATCTTTTCACCTAAACCAATGAACTTAACTGGAAGTCCTACATTTTCTTTAATAGCTAATACTATTCCACCTTTTGCTGTTCCATCTAATTTAGTTAATACAATTCCTGTTATATTAGTTATTTCTTTAAATGCTTCAGCTTGTGAAATACCATTTTGACCAGTTGATGCATCAATTACTAATAAAGTTTCATGAGGAGCATTAGGTACATGCTTGCCTATTACTTTATTAATCTTTTCAAGTTCCGCCATTAAGTTAGCTTTATTTTGTAATCTACCAGCTGTATCAATTAAAACTATATCTACATTTTCTTCTTTAGCTTTAACTAATCCATCATATATTACACCAGCTGGATCAGTGTTTTCTTTACCAAAGAATAATGAGTTAGTTCTGTTAGCCCATTCCTCTAGTTGTGGAACAGCACCAGCTCTAAATGTATCACCTGCAATAAGCATAACTTTTTTACCCATGTTTTTATATTTATAAGCAAGTTTAGCTATAGTAGTAGTTTTACCTACTCCATTTACTCCAACCATTAAAATAACTGTTGGTCCTTCTTCTGCCATATTAATTTTATCTGTTAAAGATTCTCCTTCAACATATATCATTAATAATTCATCAACAATAACTTCATTTAAATATTTAGTATCAGTTATCTTTTCTTGTTTAACTCTATCTTTTAATCTATCAATAAACTTAAATACTGTATTAACACCAATATCTGCTGATATTAATAATTGTTCAAGTTCTTCATAGTATTCATCATCAATTCTATTAAACTTAATACCTAATACATTTAATTGAGATACAAATTCTGTTCTAGTTTTTTCTAAACCTTTATCATATGCAATTAAGTCTTTATCTTTTTCAGATAAACCAAACCAACCTTTTTTCTTTTTCTTTGGTTCTTCTTTTACTTCTACTACTTCTTCAACTTCAGGTTCTTCCTCAACTTCAGGTTCTTCCTCAACTTCAGGAGCTTCTTCAACTTCAGGTTCTTCTTCAATTTCGGGTTCTTCTTCAATTTCAGGTTCTTCCTCAACTTCAGGTTCTTCCTCAACTTCAGGAGCTTCTTCAACTTCAGGTTCTTCTTCAACTTCAGTTTCTTCTTCAACTTCAGGTTCTTCTTTAACTTCAGGTTCTTCTTCAACTTCAGTTTTTTCTTCAACTTCAGGTTCTTCTTCAATTTCATTTTCTTTTATTGTTTCTTCTTGTTGTAATTCTTCTTTTAGTTCTTCTTCCCTTTCTTTTTTAGAAGCAAATAAATCTTTAAATTTTTGAAATAATCCCATATTAATTACCTATAACCTTTCTATAATAATCTTTAGTTATAATCATTTTACTCATTTGCATTTTTTTGTTTACTATATCATTTATTTCTTGTACATAATTTGATGGTAATTCTTTATCAGTAAACTTTTCAAATGATTTCTTCATGTAATCATATCTACCTTTGTCTGTAATCCATGATTTATCATTAAAGATTACTAAACCATCTGAATCAGACATAATATCTTTTCCAATTAATAATCTTGAATCATAGCTTATACCAAACATATTTAATATAGTTGGTAATACATCTACTGAATAAACATACTTAGTAATATGTTTTTCTTCTAATCCAGGATTATATATGATTAATTGATTCCTATACATATCAAATGTTTTATTTGTTACTGTTGGATCATATTCTTTAATTTGTTCATATGTTAAACCATATGGATAATGATCTGCTGCTATAACAATAACTGTATTATCTATTGTACCATCTTCTTCTAGTTTTTGAAGTAAAAGTTCCATAGATTTATCAAATTCTATATTAGCAGCCATATAAGCTTTAATAGCATCACTAGCATTCATTTCTTCTACTAATGATTTATTTTTTCTTGATATATCATTTCCTGAGAATGTATATTCTAAATGTCCTGAAATGGACATCATATATGCTACATATTTATTTTCATTTTGAATAATTGGATACATTGCATTTACTACATCAACATCTGATGTTGGCCATGAATCATGTATTCCTTGTAATGCATATTTATAATGTGTTTTATATCTATCATATCCATAATAAGTATAACCTAAATTAGGATATATTTCATCACGATTATAATATGTATATGTCCAGCCATGGAATGCTAATGTATTATATCCATAATCTTTAAAAGATAAACCAAATTGATATGGTAAATAAGTATTAGTTGCTGATCTATATGAACAAGTAGATACTCCTGGAATAAGTGATAGCATATTACTAAATTCACCATCCGATGTAGAACATGACCAAATTGGTTGATAGTAATGATCAAATATTAATCCTGAGTTAGACATTTTATAAAGTGTTGGAGTTAATTCAGGATCAACTGCTAAATAAGAAAAACCTTCAGCTGTAATAAATATTAAATTCTTGCCTTCAAATATGCCAGTATATTCATTTTGTTTTGTAGGTTCTTGTGATACAAAGTATTTATGCATATTTTTAACTGTTTCATCTGATTCATTTTCTATTAAAGTATCAAAATCAATATCTTGAACATTGTATGAAACATTTTCTTCTTGCACAAATTCTTTAACTTCTATTTCTTCTACTACTTCTTCAAATCCAATTAATGTTTTTGTAGTATCTAATATCAATCCATTTATTAATCCGAATTCATTTGTACTTTGAATTATTTCTTTTGTATTAAAATATAAATCATATGCTTGAGGAGCTAATTCAGTTTTATATTGAAGTGAAGTTACTCCCATCAAACATGAAGATAAAAATAATACTAATGTATATTTAAATTCAAATTTATCATGTTTAATTACTTTTCTTATACTTATTATTAATAATACTATAAATGGAATTAATAAACCTACTATAACTGGAGCAAGCTTAATAGCATGTCCAGCTATTGTACCAGCAAAATCAGCTGCTTGATCTGCAACTCCTAAAGCACTTATACCAAATATAGATTTATAGAAACTATTATATATAAGTTCTGCAATAAAAATAACTGTTATTAATAACCATATAAAAATAGATATTATTCTATTAATTTTGTTGTTTTTAAATAAACTTGTAATAAACGAAATAATTACTGCAATTGGAAATGAAAATATCAAAATATATAGTATTCCAATATCAAAAGATTGAAACACAAAAAACTTGAAAATAAATTCAAGTACAAGTATGAATAAATAATTAATTAATACTAATTTATTATAATTAATTTTCATTTACTTTTTTCTCCAATCACATATATTATTATAACAAAAAAATAAACGATTTTTAATCGTTTATTGGCAATCATCACCTAATTTTGCACTTATTTTATCAATAATAATATATCCATCTTGAACTGATGTTTCAAATTGAATATTAATTGTGCAATTAGCATTTAATTTATCATCTATATAATTATTTTCTTTTAAATAATTTGTAGATATATCGATTGTGTTTTTTTCTTTAACTAATTCTTTAAATTCATATCCTTTTACTTCTGAATCTTTATAAATTGTTTTAGAAGACAAAACGATATCTTTTGTAGGATAATAAGATTTATTATTTTTATCTAAATCTTCACCATATGATTTAGCTGCATCTAGTAATATTTGTTTATCATATTCAGATATCTTTCTTTTAGTTTGATCAAGCATTCTTACTGCTGATGAAATTGCTAATATCATGATAACTGATAATATAGTAATTACAGTTAATACTTCTGGTAAAGTAAATCCATTTTTATCCTTCATCTTCTCCAACTTCCTTTGAATATAGACAACCACAATAATTTTGTCTATATAAACAATATTTTTTACATAATTCTATACTTCTTTTATATCCTTCTCTTTTCTTAAAATCAGAATATAAATATTTAATACCAATATTTTCACCTACTTGGTGTCCTATTTTATTTATTAGTTTACTATTTTTATGAGGAGATACTGTTAATGTGGATGTGAAATAATCAAAGTCATTTTGTTTACCTTTAAGAGCAACAAATCTTAAACGTAATCCAAAGCAAACTGCACATCTTTTACCACCTTCAGGTTCATCCTTAAGTGGTTCAACTACTTTTCTCCATCTTTCATTATCATAGTCACAATCCATGTATTTAACATTTAACTCTTTTAATAATTGTAATTGAGTTGCTTTTCTTCTTTCATATTCTTCTAATGGTTCTATATTAGGATTGTAATATAAAACAGTTATATCAAAATATGGCATTATTCTTTCAAGTACTGCTGTAGAACATGGACCACAACAAGAATGTAATAATAACTTTGGTTTTCTATCACCAAAAGTTTCTATTTCTTCTTGCATTACTTTATCATAATTAATATTCATTAAAACCACCCTTAATCTCTAACTGCTACTCCATCATCTACATTTGGATCAGTTACAACTGGTTGAGTTGTAGGAACTGGTCTAGGAGCACCATTTGATTTGTCTTCTATATATGAATATCTATTTTCATCACCATCTAAATAGAAAGTTCCATTTCCAACTATTTGATTGGTTGCAATAACATTTAGATAATGATTTAATACGTCGGCTCTTTTTGCTGTTATATAAACCGTGTTTTTATCATTCATATATAATAAAAATCTATTATCATCTATAACTTTATTATTAGATGAATTATAACTTGGACTATATTCTATTTCATTAACAGCATATAGTATTCCTGTTTTAACCTTAGCTAAATTAGTTGCTAATAAGTTTAATTGTTCTCTTGGAGTTTCATTTAATAATGTTGGTATTCCAATAATATTGTTATTATTTTCTATTTCGGTTCCATCTGCTAAAACAATTTTATTATTAGACTTTTTTACAAATACAGGAATGTTTTCTTCAATAGATATTTTAATAGTAAAATGCCAACCATAAGATAATTTTGCTTTTTTTACTAGATCTAATTCCTCTATCTTTTTTTCTTTTGATTTAAAGCTTAAAGATATAAACGATGGATAATCTTGTAATTCAGCAGCTCTTAATATATCAGCATCAGATACAAATGTATTTCCAGTTATTTCATAATGATGAACTGGAGACGAATAGATATAATAGCATAGATATCCAAGAATATAAATAACAAGTAATATAACAATTATTCTTGGTACATTAAGTTTTTTTACTTTAACTCTTTTAGTTGCCATTTATATTCTTCCTTTCTATTCTATTTAGCTAATTCTTTTAATTCTTTATAAATAATATCAGCTGAATCTATCTTAGCTAATCTCTTTAAATTATCTTCCATTTCTTTTCTTAACTTTTTATCATTTAATACTAAATTAACTTTCTCTTTCATTAATTCAGGTGTTATTTCTTTTTCTTGAATCATAATACTAGCTTTCTCATTTTGCATTGATAAAGCATTGTAATATTGATGATTATTAGCTACCCATGGACTAGGTATTAATATATTAGGTAATCCTAATGCTTCTAACTCAGATACAGTTGAAGCTCCTGCTCTTGAAATAATTAAATCAACATCTTTCATAAGACCTGATAAATTATCAACATAAGATACTACTTTTACATTTTCAGGGAATTTATGTTCTTTATATTGATTATAATAATTTTTACCTGTAGTAAATAATACTTCATAATCTTCATCTTTAATACTATCTAAATATGGAACAATTCTTTTATTCATTTCATCTGATCCTAAAGAACCCGCACATATTAATACTGATTTTTTATTCTTAGATAATCCATATTTAGTTTTATCTTGTTTATCAATTTTAAGTGCATTGCTAGCAACTGGATTACCAGTTACTACTGTTTTAACATTTTCAAAATATTTAGCTGAATCAGGGAAAGATATTCCTATTGTATTAACAATCTTAGCTAATGATCTATTAGATTTACCAGGTATACTATTTTGTTCATGAATAAATGTCTTTATTCCTAATTTATGTGCAGCTTTAATAACTGGATATGTAACATATCCACCTACACCTATTACTACATCTGGTTTAAATTTTTTAATTATTTTCTTTGCTTTAAAATATGCAGCTGGTATTAAATATATATCTTGAATATCTTGCCATATAAATTCAATGTATTTTTGAATACCATATATTTTAATTGGATAATAATCATATCCTGCTTTAGGAACTATATCTTTTTCCATTCTATTGTGTGTTCCAATATATAAGAATTCAGAATCTGGTTCTTCTTCTTTTATTTTATTTAAAATGGATAAAGCTGGATAAATATGTCCACCTGTTCCACCTGCTGTAATAATTACTCTCATGGTTTTCCACCTCTTAATATAATTATATAATAAAATACAAATAATAAGGTAATTATTAGTATTTTAGTGTAAAGAAAAAAGCAAGTATTTCTACTTGCTTTAATATTTATAATTATTCTTCACTTGATAAAATAGCATAGTTAATTAAACCAGTTATAATTGGTAATAAAGTAATATATACTAAAGGATAATCAAATCCTAAATTTACTCCGCCAACTACAAATGCAATAGCTTCAACTACTAACATTCCAATAAGTGATTCTTTTCTCTTTGTAATATAGAATACATAATTGATAAATTCAAATAAACCTACATCACCTAATAAAATAACTGATTCAAATACATTTGCTTTAGATACAATTTCTAAAATATCTGTTAATGATTTATTTGTTTTATTATCTAAGATACCAACAGATGCTAATGCAACAACAGTATTAAAAATTGAATATGCAAATATACCACCTAAATTAATAACTAAACCTAATAATTTTAAAACTATATTATTATTTTCAGTTTTAGTTACTTTCTTAGTAGTTTTTTTCTTTTTTGTAGCCATGTGAACCTCCTCCTATTCTTACCTAAATTATAATATATAAAGAATAATTATTAACAAATAAAAAGATGTATTTACATACATCTTTACTTTTCTAAATAATAAGCATAATATTCATCATAAGTTAATCCTGAATCATGTACTTTTTTTGCAAGATCTTTGCCTAAATATCTATAATGCCATGATTCATAATTGTACCCAGTTAATGATTTCTTATTTTCTGGATATCTTAAAATAAATCCATACTTATAAGAATTATTAATTAACCATGCATATGTTTTAGAATCCTTAAAAGTTTTAGCGCTTGCACATTCTTTAGAATATACATCAATTGCTAATCCAGTTTGATGTTCTGAATAACCAGGTCTTGCAGCAACATTATCAGCAAATTCAGTTCCATACGATTTATCATATTCATCATATACTTGTTTTTGTTCTTTTGCGCTTCTATAACCTGAAGCTAATATTAAATAAATATCTTCTTCATCATGTGCTGCATTCCACATTTCCATATATGCATCATATGCTTCTTGAGTTAGTTGTACACGATCTGAGTATCTGTGAGTAATTGGTACATCAACTAAATTCTCAGGAATATAATCCATTCCTAATTCATAATATTTATTAGCTATAATACCATTTCCTTTAGAAAAATCGGTTTTATATCCACCTACATAATAATCTTCATTATTATGAGTATTTACTAATGCAACGATGTTATCATAGTCATATCCATCTGTTCCATGATATTTAAAGAAATCTTGTGATTGAGATATAACTTTAGTTAAATATATATCTAAGTTTTTATACATAAAATATTTGCATGTAACAAAATGAGAAATAAATTCATTATAATCTCTAGATAATAAATCGTCTAATTCTTCATTAGTTAAATGCTCTAAGAATATCTTTGTATCGGCTTCATTATACTTTTGTAAAAGTTTATATTCATAGGTTTGAGTATATTTATATTCTTGATATTTCTTATATCCAGCAATAGAACCTACTACAACTATAATCAAAATAACTAATAATACTTTTGGCCAAGTTTTTAATTTATATTTTCTTTTGCTCATACTCATACCTTCCTAAGAAAATTATAACACAAATAAAAAAGAACTCATATTGAGTTCTTTTCTTTCTGTATAATTAGTTTACAGAATCTTTTAATTTAGCACCAGCTTTGAATGATACAACATTCTTTGCAGGAATTTTCATTGGTTCTTTAGTTAGAGGATTGATTCCTTCTCTAGCAGCTCTCTTTTTAGCAGAGAATGTTCCGAAACCAACTAATGCTACCTTTCCATCTTTTTTTAATCCTTTAGTAATTCCAGCTAAAGTAGCGTCTAATACTCTACCAGCTTCTGCTTTAGAAACTCCAGCTTCTGCAGCAATGAATTCTACTAAATCTCCTTTTGACATAATTCATTACCTCCCATAGTAATTTTATTTTCTAGCAGGTTTTCTACCTACAAGTTAAATATACCAATGAAACCCTATAAAATCAATATTTTTTCAATAAAAAAACGCATTTTTATATCGAAATTTCGTTGTTTTTATCTTTTTTCGATAACGAAAATACGTTTAATAGCTTTGCTTATAATTCTCATATATATATCTAAATATGGATTTTCATCAATTAAATACTTAGAATAATTTTGTTTTGTGATCTCTCCATTGAAAATTTCATAGACTAATTTAGTCTCATTCATCTTATCATCAATAAGAAAAACACCATATGATTGTGTTTCAGCAAAATCCTTATATCTAACACCTATCATCTTAGGTTCTAATCTAACACCCTTAACAAAATGTTTTTGTAATTCATTAAAACACTTATTTAATAATAAATTTAATGCTCTCTTATCTCCAACACTTGCTATTTTTAGGAATTTAACTAATTGAACATATTCTTTGCTTGGATGTTTAGGATCAGCTTCATATATTTGTCTTTCTAAAGCTTCTCCATATCCTAACTCTTTAGAAATTGTTTCTAATTCTTTTCTATCAGCTACAGCATTATATAAACCATTCATGATAGTTTCTTTTTCAGTATATAATTCATTTATTTTCTTAAATTCATCTTTATATTCTTCAATAAGATTTAAACCATATTGATAATATTCAAATTCTTTTTTACTATTTAATGAATATATTTCTAATGCATAATAGCCTAATTGATTACGCTTTAATATTACATTTTCATTTGCACATCCAAATTCAGTTAGGGTAAAACCTATTGCTTTAAATCTAGATGCTTCTAAAGCTAAAGACATATCAATACTTTCTAATCTTTTCTTAGAAAGTGGATCAATGCCAGCTTTAAATTTATTGTATAAAGAAATTTGTGATTCTCTTTTCTTTTTTTCGAGTTTTTCTTTTCTTTTAAATAAGCCCATTTTTTACCCTCCTATTCTATCTTGAATGTGTATATACTTCCTCACTTTGAACAGTACTTTTAGGTTCATATATAACTTTTTCAGATGATGTTGTTGTTGAATAATTTAATGTAACAGGTGAAGTTGTAGTTTGACTACTAATTACTTCGTTACCAACACCATTTATCAAATGCGCTAATAAGATAATACATATTACTACAACTACAATAATTATAATAGACATCATTGTTTTAGTATTATTTTGCTTTCTTTGTAATTCTTCTTGACGTTTTAAAACATTATCATCAATTAATTTTGTATTAGAATTACTTATAACATATATTTTCTTATTATCATTCATATTATCACCTAGTATACTACTTTATTTCTTCCTGTTTCTTTAGCACGATATAAATTCTTATCTGCTGCTTCTACTACTTCTTTTGCTCCCCAACCTTCATGGTAGTGTTCAACTCCGATTGATACAGTAATAGAAATTCTATGATCATTAGAAACAAATTCTCCAGAATTTACATATTTTCTGATTGATTCTAGATCTTTTATAAATTTAGATTTATCTACACCTGATGGAGTGATAATAACAAATTCTTCTCCTCCCCATCTACCAACTGTTGCTCCTGTTTTAGAATATTTCTTTAACATTGTAGCAATTCCTTTTAATACATCATCACCAGCATTATGACCATATGTATCATTTACTTTCTTAAAGAAATCAATATCTAAAATTGCAACATTAAATGGTTTATGATCATATTCATAATCAGATATTAGTTTTTCTAATATTTGATTAATTGCATATCTATTATAAATCTTTGTTAATTCATCAAAATCAGCTCTTCTAGATAGATCATGTAATCTTTTTTCTGAATGAGTAGAATAAACATATGCAAACATCATTATAGTAAAGAAAGATGCTATTGTATTAACAAAGTATAATACATTAACTCCTTCTACATTAAATATATGTTTTAAATCAACGCCACTTATAAACAATACGAATAAAACCATATATACAACAACAAATAATGTTGTAATTGAGAACGTTTTTCCTACATTTTTTTGTGATCTAATATTTGGTAAGAAGAATGCAACTACTTCAGCAAATAGAAAGTTTTGAAATCCAGCTTGCCATCCTGTAAATAAACTATTTACTACTGTAAATAATAATATACTTATAAAACACATGTTTACCCATGCATCATAATGTTCTTCCATTAAGAAGAAAAAAGCAAAATATACAATTGCTTCAACAATAGCAATTGCCGCCAATACCCATGCAGATTTAACTAAATAAAATACGCTGAAGAATATACACATTATCAATAGAAAGAGATTTACATCAATTGATACAAATTTAGCTCTATAATCTAATGAAACACGTCTATTGTTCTTTAGTACTTTAAACCTTTCTATAAATTTGTTCATAAACTCAACTCCTTAAAATATTGTAGCCACCATTATCAATATAATGATAAGTAGTGTAAATATTGTTCCTATCATTAATCCTCCTAAAGCACTTGATGCTTTAAGTGGAAATTCATCTTTTTTTGTTAAATAATAATATATTCCATATGGTATAAATAATGATTTATATAATACAGCATTACTTTTTGAATCATATTCTATATTATTTTCTTTTGTATTTTTAATACTGTCATCTACTAAATTAGTATAAGTTAATGGTGTATGACAATAAGGACATTCTCTTCCCATTAAACTTACACTTTTACCACATTTTAAACAAATAGCCATTTTATCACCTATTCTTTTGTAATCTTTAACTGTGCTTTTGAACCGTCAGGTAAACTAAATGTTATTATTGAATAATTGTCTGTGCTTTCGCTTGTTTGATCAATTTTAACATGTGCTTTAAATATATAAGCATTTTTATCTAATGTATATTCACCTTCACTTGATACAGTTGTTTCAATCTTACCTGAACTAATAACATTATAAGTTATAGAATCTTGTTTATAACCTTCGTTGTTATTATCTTCTATTTTAACACATATTTCAACAAACGAATCTATATTTGATGGATACTTGAATTCAGACATTTCTTTGTATACTCCATCATATTTAACTTTAATTTGAATCATGTTTTTAATAACATGAACTGTTGCACTTGTTGTTTCTCCATCTTGTTCTAAATATACTTTAACTTCTCCAACTGACTTACCTATGAAATTATTATCTTCATCAAAATAACCAATTGAATCATCTTCTGATTTTAAACTTAATAATTTTAATGAAGCTTTTTTAGGAGAAGTATTAATATCTAATATTGTCTTCTTATCAACATAAGCATAATATATTTTATTAGCAAATGATGCTTCAGTTATTTTAGAAGCTTTAACATTTACTATTAATTCTACTGATTTATCATCATACGAAGCTGTTACGGTTGCTTTACCAACTTCATTTCCTGCAACTAATGTTACATCGCCTTCTACTGTTCTTATGCTTACTATGTCTTTATTAGAAGATGTGAATTTTATACTACTAATATTTATATTCTTTGTTTCAAGAATATTCTTTATTTTTTCATTAGTATTTGCTTCCATAGTAATTTGTTCATTCTTTAAAGACATTGAACAATCTTGGCATAAATTCCATGTAGTAGTTGTTGTAGTTGTAATAACATTTCCTGCAGGTCCTACTTGCTTATCAAACAATAAGCTTTTACATAGTAATAATAATAGTAAGAAAGTTATTACTGTCACTAAAACAAAAATATTAATTGCATTAAGTGTGCCATCTGGATTCTTAAAAAATCTCATGTAATACTCTCCTTTCTATTATTTATTCTCTTATTTATTTTCTTGCATCATTTTAATAAATTTTGTAGCTGTAGTTCCAACTTCTGTAAAAGGAACTTTATCTAATTCATATTTTTCAATTCCTACACATCTATCAGGTTCCATATTTTTAACTTCACCTGATACAAGAGTTCCTCTGTATCCTAAGATAATCCAATTAACAAAGTCTCCTGTATGATGATCGATTTTTCCATCTAAGTATGCACCTAAGAATGCATCTAATTGAACATTACTAGGAGTTAATCCTCCTTCTTCTTTTAGTTCTCTCATCATTGCTTCTCTAAAATCCATGTCTGATCCGTTTACTGATCCACCTAAAGCTTGTAATAAACCAATGTCATCTCTTGCTCCAGGTCCTCTTCTATTAAGTATTAATCTTCCATCTTTATCAAATAAGAAACATATAACTCCAATTTTAACTCTGTCTAATACACTTAGTTTGTTTGCATTATCTAATGCATCAACTAATTCATCCATATTTCTTACTTCTTCACTAAATAATAATTCATTGTCCATTTATTCTTCCTCATTTCTAATATTTACTTTATAAACATATGCTTTAAAATCACTGAAAACTACAAATATAGCAACTTTATCTTTTACTACTTCATAGTAATTAATTGGTTTATTAGTTACCATACATGCATCATATAGATCTTCAAATTCATCTACAAATAATACATCAATGTCATCAAAGTCAGGCATATTTTTTAATTTAACAATATAGTTTTTATATTTTTTTAATAATTCTTGTAGTTCTCTTCTATAGATACTAGCATTTCTAAATAATCTTCTTAATACTAGTATTGCTGTTAATACAAATAAAACAGTTGAACCTAATAATTCTAAACATATTGCTAAATATGTGCTTTTATCTTTTTCAGTTAAATCTGAATACTCTGAATAAGTATTTATATTACTAACTGGTACAATAGGTTTTGTTGAAACATCATTTATTGGTATAACAATAGATAATTCTTTTTTATCTGTTTTAGATTTATTAATTGCATTTGATGAATATGCATATGTAATAGTGATGTCATATTCTACATATCCATCCAACTCTACTCCATATTGCTTAATAAATTCATCTTGTACACCAATGTAATAAGGTAAATCTATATCAAATGTATCTGTTAAATTAATTACTCTTCCTGAATACTTTTTAACAGTTGGTACATTTTTATATATAGTCTTATCTAAGATTTTATCTTCTGTTCCTTTTGAATTTCCTACTATCTTTCCTTCAATTATATAACTGTAATCTATAGAAACATCTGATGAAAAAGTTAAAATATAATTGAAATATGTTTTAATATCTTTTATTTCTTTTGTTATATATGATTTTGAATTCACAGATGCATCATAGAATTTAGAATCATTTGTTAAAACATTATAAGATACTGTAGAACTTTCTTGAATATCAATTTTATTAAATGATAAGTTATCATTTCTCATCTTATAAAAATAATATAAAAAGAAACTTGATACAGATGCTAATATCACTAAAGAAACAAGTAAAATTGTATATAATATTTTCCTATTTGCTTTCATCACTAGTACCCCTTAATCTATTCTTCTAAAAATATAGCTTCTAAAAATAGATTAGCATCTAATTCTTTATTTAATTGATGTTCAAATACATATTTTTGATCTTTAGTTAATTGATGTTCTTCTTTAATTCCAACTTTAATAATAATATTATTTGTTGTATTTCTTCTTAATAAGTCTCCTTCTTTAATTGAATTAGGAGCTTCAATTGAATTTATTTGTGAATCAAATTCATAATAAACTTTATAATAAATAAAATCATTTAAAGTATATTCAATTCCAGTTACATTTGATTTAGCAACTTTAACTTCTTCTAAATTAGTCATTTTTAGCTCATTTAATTTAGTATCTACATTGCTATCATTATTTAAACTAGTATTTGCAATATACTCTTTTCCATATTCATTAAAAGTAAGACCTATATCAATTCTATTAGTATTAACAATAGTTCTATTTAATACATCACTGTTAGTTCCTACTTCAGAAAAATATACATCATATTTAACTGGTCCATTTAAAGGACTTGCAAAACTAATTGATGCAAATGCAGTATATAATCCTAATACTAATAAGATAATTGATATGCTTAATAAATATGCAATTGTCTTTTTTTCATTTTTACGTTTCACATCTATCACCTATCATCCATACTATATTAATTATATAAAATTATGTATAAATAGTAAATAAAAAAAGGCAATTAATTTGCCTTTTTATCTACAAAATCTATTACTTCATTTACTGTATTATTAAAGTCTTTAAAATCTACATTAAACCAGTTAATATCCATTTGATTATTGAACCAAGTATATTGTCTTTTAGCATATCTTCTACTTCTTTGTTTAATTAAATCTAAGGATTCTTCTAAAGTACATTTACCATCAAAATAATCATATAATTCTTTATATCCTATACCTGTCAAGATGGCTTTAGATCTAATATTTCTATCATATAAAGATTTAACTTCTTCAATTAATCCATCTTTAACCATGATATCAACTCTTTTATTAATACGATCGTATAAAGTATCACGATCAGTTGTTAATCCTATAAAAGTTGCATCATATAATAAAGTATCAACTATATGTTCTTCACCTTTTTTATTTAATCTTCTTATTAATCTTTTTCTATTACTAACATGAATATCTGTATTGGGATCTATTTCTTTTACTCTAGCTAATAATTCTTCATTAGTTAAATCTTCAAATTGATCTTGTTCTTCATCTTCTTCAGTAAATTCATAGTTATATAAACCTGCTTTTATATATAAACCAGTTCCACCTACTATAACTATATTTTTATCTTTATTTTCTTCAAGAACTTTTCTTAAATCTTTTTGATAATCATATACGGTATACATATCAGTTGGTTCAACTATATCAAATAATAAATGTGGTACTCCATCACGCTCCTCTTCAGTTACTTTAGCAGTACCTATATTTAATTCTTTATATACTTGCATAGAATCTGCATTTACAACTATAGCATTATACTTTTTAGCAAGTTCTACACTCATTTTTGTTTTACCTACTCCTGTAGGTCCTACAACTACTAGTATCATACAATCACCCATCAAACGTATTATAGCATAGTTATTTTGCTTTTATAACTTATTTTTGCTATAATTATATTGCTTAGGAGGGGTAATATGAGAAAAGATTTACCTGATATCAAAATATTAGATGAGAAAGATAAAAGATTACATCAAAAATCAGAGCCAGT
>JAEEGF012226846.1_pt1 | contig 24740 bp, 22 predicted proteins | sample 9134171 | NCBI WGS metagenome assembly JAEEGF01 (sample SAMN16246542, study PRJNA631951) | gut metagenome | biome: gut microbiome; feature: rumen; material: AP-attached | host: Bos | place: Iran: Karaj | collected 2018-10 | reverse complement strand
TCATGTTTTTTCTATCTTCACGTACTAATGAAGAGTCAAAGGAAAGTCCGTTTAAAAACAGCTTGTTTACCATCTTTTTAGAGCGTGGACTTCGTGGAGGTGCAGATACAGATCGAAATCGAATTATAACAGCACGCGAAATTTACAACTTTGTACATAAGGGAGTAATAGAGGCTTCCGGCAACAAACAGCATCCGGTAATGTGGGGTAAATTCGATAATAACATGACTATTATAAAGTGGTAATAAGATATGCAGATTAAGCGAGTTAAATGTCCTCAATGTAACGTAGTCTTGGACGTAAAGAATTCTAAGAACGAGGAACTGAAGCAAATTTCGTGTCCTTCGTGTAAAACGTTGCTACAAGTCAGATTCGCCCCACAGCAAGAACCTATAGAAGCACATACATTCTTTGAAACGCCACAGAACGCTTCACTTTCTGATAGTAGAGAGACACAGCTGGCAGCAGGTGTGTCAGGAGCGACAGAACTTCTCAAATCTGAGCCTCACACGCATTCTCATGCAGAGATATTATTTGGGGCAATTAGCTACCCACTTATAGAAGGTCAAAACATCATAGGCAGAAAGGGTAATACCTCAAAGGCTACAGTACAAATAGAGAGTGCAGATCGCTACATGAGTCGTCAGCACATCGCTATAGATGTCACCAAGCTGCCAGACGGCACTCTAAAAGCCGTATTAAGCAACTACCAAAATAAGAATCTGACATCAGTCGATGGTCAGCCCATTAATGGAGGAGATGCCATTCGCTTAGTAGATGGTAACAATATCACGATGGGACATACTACAGTAACTTTTAAACTATCGTAGCTTATGAAGATTTCACTATATCCACCTCTGTTCATCCATGAGATAGGCAAACGCAACAATCAGGAAGATGCATTGTGGCCTATTCAAGCTACAGTTGATGACCGTCTGTTTGTGCTCTGCGATGGTATGGGAGGATATGAGCATGGTGAAATTGCCAGTCAGACAGTTTCTCAAGCCATAGGCAACTGGTATCATGCAAGAGCTGTTCATCCAATTAACAAACCACAGATTGAAGATGCTCTTTCATACGCCTATGCACAGTTAGATATAAAGGATGATGGAAAGTTAAGAAAGATGGGTACCACTCTTACCTTATTATATCTTGGGAGTGAAGGTGTCATTGCAGCCCACATGGGAGATAGTCGGATCTACCATTTTCGACCAGACGTGGGAGTGCTCTATCAGTCACGTGACCATTCACTTGCGTACGACCTTTTCCAGGCTGGCGAAATCACTTATGATGAAATGATCAACTTCCCTCAGAAGAATATAGTAACTCGAGCTATGACCCCAGATGTGAATAATCGTATGCATCTGGATATTACCCAGATCACTGATGTCCTGCCTGGTGACTATTTCTATATGTGTTCTGACGGTATGCTGGAGCAGATATCAAACAATGAGCTGGTATCAATCTTATCCTCTGGTCTGCCTGATGAAGAAAAACGTCAACAGCTCATTACTGCCACTATTCAAAACCAAGACAACCATAGTGCCTGGATACTTCACGTCAAGGATGTCATCAAGGAGGAAGGAGATGAACAACTCATCAATGAGGAAACAACTTCTCGTTTCAATGCCATCAACATCATTTCACAAGTTATGGCAGAGAAAGAAAACGCTGATGATGTTGTGATAGTTAAGAGGGTAGAGAAATCAAGATCACTACTACAACGAATGAAAGAAACGGTAAGTATTATTATGAACAAACAGTAAGACAGATGAAGATGATAAGCTATATACGCAATATGATGGCAGATATTGATGCCCCCTCTATATTCTTGAGGGATGAACATCCCGGATTCTTACTGTCCCTAATGATTATTTCCTCGTATGTGATTCAAGCAGATGGGAAAATCATGCATTCTGAATTAGAATTCCTGCGTGGGTTCCTTACCGAAAACTATGGTATTGAGAAAAAGGAAAAATATATAGGCTTGTTATTGAATCTATTTGAAGAATCAAAGAAATATTCTCATGAGAAATGGGCTTCGAAAATTCAAGAATGTGCAAACGAATTAAACGACTATACAACAGAAGAGCAAAGAATGCTCTTGGTGTCATTTCTTATAAAAATCGTAAGGGCAGACAAAAAAGTCGATTATACAGAGGTACAGTCCCTGCAGAATATTGCAGAATGGCTAAACGTTGATTTCGCACTTTCTGAAAAGATTGAGAATCTAAAGGCTGAAGAGATATGGAGATGGGAGATGTAAGCATTATGTTATTGTCTGGCCTCCTGCCAGCTATTCTGCTTGTCTTATATGTAAGATACAGGGATAAGCAGCAGCCTGAGCCTTGGAGTAAAATCATCAAGGGAGTTTTCTATGGTCTATTATCTATTGTCGTCACTATATTAATTTCTCAGATTTGGTCCCCACTTCCATATATTATGGGATTAGGATGGCTATACGACGTACCAATTGTACGAGCCATATTCACATCATTCTATAATGCTGCCATACCAGAAGAAACCGCAAAATTGATTATGCTCTGGCTTTTGCTCAGAAAGGACGTGGAGTTTAACCAGAATATTGATGGTATTGTATATGCAGTATGTGTCTCAATGGGTTTCGCAGGATTAGAGAATGTCATGTATATATTCAATGCAGAAGAAGATCCCTGGCAGGCTATAGCGATTACAAGAAGTCTTTTTGCAGTCCCGGGTCATTATATTTTTGGCGTTTTGATGGGATTCTTCTATTCTATTGTACATTTCCGTCCCAAGAAATATGGAAAATATAAGAATATGATATGGATTGCCCCAGTATTAGCTCATGGATTGTATGATTCCATTTGCTTCCTTGGGGAAGAGCACTATTTATTTAGTGCATTTATTTACATACCATTGATATGGTTCTGTATTAAGATGCACAAATTCTGCTTTAAAAGAATTAATAAGATGCTGCTATTTGACGAAGATAGGGATGATCTCTCAAAGTTTACAGCGGCGATGCAAAAACAACAATACAATAATTAGTTACTTATGAGAAGAAAGTTTTCATTATACATAGTGTGTTGCATATTATCAATAAATATGTACGCAGCTCCGTATTCAAATGATTCTGCTAAAATAGAATCTATACAAAAAGAAATGACGGAATGTATGACTACATTGGCTACATTATTTAGTCAAACAGACTATAACTCTGATGCGTACCTTAGAAAAACTATCAGTACAGCAAAGAGATTAGATGAATTAGCAAATAATTACTTCAGTATTACCCAAGACTCAAGTGCTTTTATGTTTTCTTTTTTGGGAGAATTCATTACGGCATTTGTTTATCATGGCCGCGAAATGATAGACTCGGCCTATATACATTCTCAAAGGGCATGCGTATTATATGAACCCTATGGTAGAATGATGTGTTCATCCGATAAAACTGGACAATGGAAGATGCAGATTTTGGGTAATGATGGTATGTATGGCATTATGCGGGAGTGGAATGTAAATAAAGGAAATCTGGAAGAAGCTATTAGATATGGTACTGTCATTTCTGATTCTTGCAAAGCAATAAATGCAGATATCGAAGTTGTCCAATCTTTAAAACGTAATGGAGAAATCTATAAACAGTTTAATGATTATGAAAATTCTATAAGGTTTCAAGTTGAGGCATTAGATACCAGATTACAAATTAAAAATTTTCAAGAAAATCCTGTTCCTTCAGATATTTACAGAGATATTTTCAGAACCTTAATGGATTGGGATTCGTGGGTAAAAAAACAATATAATAACAAATTACTACATGAGTCATTTCAATACTTTTTGAATAATTTTATGGGCACATTTCTTGCTGGCCATTCTCTTGATTTTTGTCAAGAAGAAGAAAAAGCAGGTAATATTCAAAGTGTGAGTTGTTTATATATCGTTTTTGTAGAAATCCTAGATGTTTCCAGAAAATACGATGCCTTTTTTGAAATTGAGAATATCATTGATGACTTTTACATAAGAAATTACGGGGATGGGGACATTGAATATGCAAGGTGGTTGCTATTAAAATATGACATTTATAACAAATATGCCTCTCACAAGGGACAGCTTGTAAAAAATTACCAAACAAAAGCTAATACATTTTTGGAAAAGGCCGCTTCAATTTGGGACAATTATATCGTTCAGCACCCCATAGAACCTATAATACAGAAATATCAAGATGTTGAAAAATCTTCAAATATTAACAATAATTTTTTATCAGACTACATGTTATACAAAGAAATCTTGACATCATATTATCTGTATCTATCTTATCAGAGAAAGAGTCAAATGGACAGAGGACTCAACGATGATGCTATTATTACTATTGAAAAACAATTGTTACTATCTGAAGTTTTAGAAAAAAACGATAAGTCTTTTTTGTATAGCCAACTTGCTGACATATATATGTCAGTCAATGAATTTAGCAAAGCAGAAAAATGTCATAAAAAGAGTTTGGATATTGCCACTGAGAAAAGAGATACAATTGAAATGGCTCGTGTTTATTATTTATTTTATGTATTATATCTAAGACAGAATCAAAATCAATTGGCAAAGAATGCAATTTATCAAGCTTATCATTTAATAAAGGATGCAAAATATAGAAGTATAAAGAAATGTAATATTCTTAAATTGCTTGCACACTATTACAAATCGAATTATAATTATGAACTTGCTCTATATTTATATAGAGAGAGTATATTAGATCTGACCAATTTGGGCGTGCCTGTTGATGATTCTGATTATATTACCTTAGCAGAATATGAGAGAGCTGCTTGGGGTAAAATGACAGACACTTCTATTGGAAATCTTATTGAGATATCGTCCAAAGGAGATTCTTCACATGTTGCGCAGCAAGCAGCATATAAATTGGGGATATATTACGGATCTTTTACTAATGATTACGAGAAAGCCATTGGGTATTTAAAAAAAGCATGTAAAATAGCTGAACATAGAAATGACACAATTGCTCTGTCAGAATATCTTAATGATATAGGCGTTATATATCATATAGAAAAAAAATATAGGGAAGCTTTCCAATATATGATAGAATCGGAATCTGTTAATCGTAATAGTATATCAGCAAGTTTAATATCATTAATGCCACATCTTAATATAAATGACACTATTATTGTTGAAAAAAGACTGCAAAGGTCATTTAACACATCCAAAAATAATGTCAGCAAACAACTAAAAATCCTAAGTAGGAAGGGACGTGAGGAGTTGATTCTAGAAAATGAACTTTTTTACATGCAATGTAGGAGCATACCGTATTATTATCCAAACAATAAGGTATGCGCAGAAGTAGCATATAATTCTGTTTTGCTCTTTAAGGGGTTATTACTCAATACTCAAAAAGAATTATCTGTTATAATAGAAAAAACAAAAGACAACAAACTTAAACAACTATATCAAAGGATATTAGAAATAAAGGCTATTAACGAGAGAATAAGTCCTATAGATGAGAGGATTTCCATAAAAAGCAATATTGAAATTGAAAAACTGGAAACTGATTTAGTTTCTAAATTGGCAAATAAAAAGTTATTTTCCTTCTCAGAAATAAGCTGGGAAGTAGTTAAGAAACAGTTGAAAGACAATGAGGTTGCGATAGAAATAATCGAGATTAATAATCTTGATCCACTAAATCATGCGCCAATTTGTTATGGAGCCCTTATTTTACGTAAAAATTTTAAGTCGCCAATATTTGTGGAATTAGAATCAAAAGAAAAAACTGACGAATTAATTATAAAAATTTCATCTGCTTTTAATAAAGGAGTTAAAATGAGTGATGAGAAATGGGATATAATCTCAAAGCAATTGTATTGTATACTGTGGGGAAAGCTTGATAAGTATTTAAAAGAAGGTGACAAAGTATATTTTTCTCTTGAGGGTCTTTTACATCTGGCTCCTGTTGAGATGTTGTCTGATAGCGATGGTAAGGCTTTCAACGCAAAATATAATGTATTCCGATTATCATCGACACGCGAATTGTGTAAGAAACGCAAGGAAGGTATTTTTAATGCAGTACTCTATGGAGGATTACTGTACGATGCGACACCAACAGGGCAAATTGTAGATTCATTAGACGCTTTTATACATTATGATAATTCAGCAACAAGGCAAGGATGGAAATATTTACCAGCTTCAGCTGAAGAAGTGGATTCTATCTCAAACATATTAACCACTCATGGCATAACATCAATAAAAAAGAAAGGACTGGACGGAACAGAAGAATCCTTTAAAGAATTGGCAGGTGTTGATATGTCTATACTCCATTTGGCCACTCATGGATTCTATTTCCCTGAAAAAGAAGTTAAGTACCTAGACTATTATCAATCATATAATTATATCAGTCCCATGAAACGATCAGGATTGATGCTTACTGGTGGACAAACAGCGTGGTTGGGAACTAAAAGTATAGAACAAGATCATGATGGTATTTTAACATCAGAAGAAATAGCCACCATAGATCTTAGTAATGTTAGTATGGTTGTGCTATCTGCTTGTCAAACAGGACTTGGTGATATTGATACCGGAGCTGAAGGCGTGATCGGAATTCAACGAGCGTTTAAACTTGCTGGTGTCCAATCATTGTTGATGAGCCTCTGGAAAGTTGACGATAATGCAACGTCATATATGATGCGAACTTTCTATTCAAGAATGCTTTCTGGAGAAACAAAACATAATGCTTTTAAAGCAGCGCAACAAGAAGTGCGAAAAAAATATCCTAATCCATATTATTGGGCCGGTTTCGTGATGTTAGATTAATTTGATGATGACTAATGGCAAAGAAGAAAAAGAGATTTGAGTTAACAGCATATAAGCAGTTTGTAAGGCAGAGAAAAACGGCATTAATCGTTTCTCTCATTAATGTAATAGTGCTACTGCTTCTAAGCTATTTCATCAGTAATCAAGCCCTTTTTACAGGAGAGGACTTAAATCAATATGCTTGGATGGAGTGGTTTAAGAATAAGGTTGGCTTGCCCAAGGTGCTTGAAGAAGATAAAGATGCCTTATTTGTGAATGTTGCCTATGACAAGCAACTTATAGATCGTCATGATGATTATGGGATGTCAGTAGGCAATGTTGACATTACAGATCGTGGGAAGATTTGTTCTTTCTTGAAATTCCTGGAAAAAGCAAATACTTACAAGTATATCTTTTTAGATGTACGATTTGAAAAAGGATATGATTCTCAAGAGGATTCTGCATTGTTCTCACAAATAAAAAAGATGAGAAACATTGTAGTGGCAAATCATTCTGACATTGAAATTATAGATAGTACATTATTAAGTAAGTCAGCATTAAACGACTATTATGCAACTATAACAGGCACTAATTTTACGAGATATGAATATATAAAGAATGGCCAAACTACGATTCCGTTATTCGCATATCATGAATTAACAGGTAATACCATTAGCAGACATTTTTTGTTTTATACTTGTAACCATAGATTATGTTACAAGAGCCTGTTCGTTAAATCTCCTATTGAAGATTGGATTGAGTTCAATGAACAACAGACAAAAAAGTATTATAATCTAGGTAGCGACTTGTTGGAAAATTATTCAGATAAAGACATCGCGTTACTTACGAAAGGAAAAATTATTGTTATTGGTGATATGGTTGAAGACATACATGACACCTATTCTGGAGTAAAACCAGGATCTGTGATCACATACTATGCCTTTACGGCTCTAATGAATGGAGAGCATTTTGTACGTTATGGGATGTTGATGTTCTTGGGCTTGATATATTTCGTAATTTCATTAAGTTTGTTTGAAACAAGTTCAATTATAGAGAGAATTCCATTCATAAAGAAGTCACGTTCCAAATTCGTTCATTTTTGTGTTTCTCTCCTTGAATATTCATTTTTGTTGTTGATAGTCATGATTGCACTCTATATGCTATTTGGGATTGCTACAAGCATCATGCTACCGTCACTATATTTCGCTTTTCAGAAAACCTATATTAATTTTAAAAATAAGAAGATATGAAAAAAGTTGTATTCATATTCACAGCATTATGCCTAAGTTCGGCATTGTTTGCCGATGATTACAAAATCTTACAGATGAATACACCATCCGTCAAGATTGGAAAACAAGTATGTAAGACTGGTGATGTATTCCCCGATGATTCACCTATTTTGTGGTCTAATGATAAGCAGGCTATTAAGGCAATGAACTTAAAGACCAAGCAAATAAAATTATTTGCGGCAAAGGTATTCAATGACATAAAAGCGAAAAGCATCAAAGATTATTTCCTTAAGAATAATCATTTGTCCACTAGAGGAGGCATGGTCTCTTTCTCGGATTTGGCAGAAGAGTTGTCTGATACAATCTATCTGTATGACATGATGCAAGTTGAATCTCCCGTTAAGATAGATTCTCTCTCATCTTATCAAATCTCTTATGAACACAACGGAGTAAAGAAATGGCGAACATTAGCATCAACAGATAAATACTTTTTCCTTTGCAGAGAATTGTTTGACGATAACGATGGTCAAGCAGAGTATACTCTAACATTGTATTTCAGAAAGAAAGGTTTTGATGATTATATGGTTTCAGATGAAATCGTTATTGTGTTATTGCCACAATTTGCGTGTGAATGATTTGTTGGCTTATTCATAGAAGAGAAGACGTATAGTATCGGAGTTCATGATAATGATTATCTGAATAATGGATAAACTTAAATTATTGAAAAAACAAATCGCTACAATTATTTGTAGGAATCAATATGTGGTTTCTCATTTGGAAACGGCTCTAAAACAGCGAACAATTGAAATTAAAATATCTGGTATGGAGTCGTGCAGTTGTAATTATGACGATTTCAATGATGAATATAATATAGAATATGGATGTAAATATATCTCGGAATTATATGGATATTGCATGGGGATGTATTCTAAACTTAAATTGAAGTGTAATTCATTTGAGGAAATTACTTCCGACGATATTTCGCTATATCCTTTTTATAATAGAATAAAATTTGCAGATGATAATTGTTCGCCTACAGCATCAGATGTTTTGTCCTTTTCTCACTTTCTTGATTCTAAGCATGAGAAAATAAACAATTTAACAATTGCTGCTTTGATTTATGCGATATATCACGAAATAGGACATATAGTACATAATAAGGAAACCTTTTTAGAAATCGATAAAGAAATTGCAGCAGACTTATTTGCATTTAGAGCCGCAAAAGAACTCTGTTCATTTCATTGTAGAGAGGAAGATGATATTATTATGTTTGGCATGTTCCTTAGCCTTTCTCATATGTTATTAATAAGGACATTTGAAGATGAGGCTAAAGACACTAGTCACCCTTATAGTATAAAACGTATATCGAATTTCTTCAACGAATGGAAATTAACTGAACAATCCTGCTATTGGGAATTAGCTCATTCAGTTGTTATGAAATGGTGTGAAATAAATAATCAACCTGTAACATGGGAAAGAGATTTGTCATTTAGAGATAGGTTCATGGTTGATTTATATAATCTTTGTAATATTTTGGATACTATAAAATATGCAACAACTACAACATAATGCTACCTTACAAGGTGGAAAATACAAAATAGAGCGAGTGCTGGGGCAGGGAGGCTTTGGCATAACTTACTTGGCTGTGCAGACTTCTTTGCAAAGGAAAGTGGCGATTAAGGAATTCTTTATGAAAGATTTCTGTTCTCGTGACTCGCAGACAATGTATATGCAGTCCTTCACAGCAGAGAGCGCAAAACAAGTAGAGCAATATAGGAAGAAGTTCTTCAAGGAAGCAGGAAATTTGGCCAGACTCCACCATCCCAATATTATTACAGTGATTGATGTGTTTGAGGAGAATGGAACGGTCTATTATTCTATGCCTTACCTGTCTGGCGGTTCCTTGCAAGACTATGTTGATGCTCATGGCGCACTATCGGAAACTATGGCTATGAAATATATCAGGCAAATAGCTACAGCTCTAAAGTATATGCATGAAGAGGAGCATATCTGCCATTTTGATGTGAAGCCTGCGAATATATTGATAGATGATAAAGGTAACGCTGTACTGATTGACTTTGGTATTTCGAAAAACTATGATGAGTCTGGTCATGAGACAACGATGACTCCAGTAGGTATGAGTGATGGATATGCGCCTATAGAGCAGTATCAGCAAAATGTGGAAGAGTTTTCTCCTGTCAGTGATGTCTATGCCCTTGGGGCTACATTGTATTTCCTACTACATGGCAAGCGGCCTGTATCAGCTGTTCACAGAGCTGGTGGAACCGCTTTGGTGATGAGTAAGAGTCTTTCGCCTGAAACAAAGGACATCATCAATGCGTCCATGAAACTGGTTAAGCATGAAAGGGCCAGTTGTGTTGATGTGTTTCTTGGGAATAATCAGTATTCATCAGATTCTGAGACTACAAGAACGATGTTCTCTGACTATGAAGAAAGGACTATAGTTAGCAAGTCACCTGCTGATTTGGAGCGTGAAGCGCTGGCGTATTACGAAAAGAATGATATTAAGATATTGAATCAATATGGCTTCTTTGAAACAAAAAAGAAACGTCAGGCTTCTACGATATGGGCATCTTGTATTGTTTGCATTATTCTTTCAATTATTGTGGGGGCTATCATTATTCAGAATCTTGGTATAGAGCATTTTGGCTTGGGTGGGTGTATCATATACATGTTTGCTATCGTGTTTAGTCTCTATCCAGGAATGACAGTTGGCCCAGCTATTTTGGGACTCAACGATAAAAATCACTTAAATGATCTGGCTGAAAATATCAAGAAACAGTTCATAAAAGATTACATCAAAGAACATAGTAAGTAGGCAATCCCGATGCCGAAACAAAAGTATAACGAGACTGCGGGGAAGTCTCATAAAATGAAAATTTGTTATGTATTCACAAAATGTAAAACCAAGTATGTCTCTTGGAGAGTCGTTAACATCAGTGTTTAACAAGTATGCAACATTTACAGGTCGTGCAAGACGATCAGAGTATTGGTGGTTTACTATCTGTTATTATGTCATGGTTTTTGTTTTCAACTTTGCTCAGCTGGGAATGCTGGTTCAAGTTATGACTGGCGAAATGGCATACAACGATCCTTCCTACACAATCATGTTGATTGCCAGCGTTTTTTTCGGCTTGGGGCTATTTCTCCCAGCACTGGCCGTAACAGTACGTCGTCTGCATGACATTGGAAAGAGCGGGTGGAACATCTTATGGGCTGCGATTCCTTTAGTTGGCGTGATTATTGTCTTGGTATGGATGTGCCAAGACTCAGATGTTGTCGCCAACAAATATGGCGAGTCTCCAAAATATGGTAATTGAAAAAGGTGAAAGTGTTTTGCATATCAATATTTCGTACAACAACCCTACCATTTTATGCAAGATGGTGGGGGCGTTGCTATTAATACGGTATTTCTTGATTATCTTTGTACGCAGAAACGTACGAGAACGGGCTGCGCCTCAGCAATTCAAGTGAACTTGATTCCATTCGGCTTGCACCGTCCTTGCACTTGAAAAGCAAGTCAAACTAAAATTGAGAAGTATGAAAAAGCTATTGTTCATTTGCAGCATGATTGTCGTTTCATTGACTGCATCCGCACAGTTTACGGTTTATCAGAGTATTGATACACCTCAACCATCGTATACTCCAAGTCCTGGTTATGGCGTTCCCTTTACAATCTACGAGCCAGTGCCAAGTAGTTCCTACCAAAGTCCTTATAGTGGTTACCCATCACAAAGTATTCAGCAGCCTGTAAAACCAAGAATGCAAGAGGTTACGCTGAAAGGGTATTATAAGAAAGGAAATGACTGGTACTATACTCCTATCAGAGTGGGAGTAATCGGTGATGAAGTAAGGTTGCTAAGTGCGAAAACACAATACGGATGGAGTAACTGTGGTTCAAAAGCCAGTGATGTTGGCGCATGGGATTCAGAAGAAATCCGTGACAACTTCAACTATAAGGCATACACAACTATCTACGGTACCGTCTATTTCTAACAAAAGATAGATATTCTAAGAACTTGACTACTGCCACAATGGCTCGTTTTCCCAACCACGTGGAAAGCCCATAGCGGCAGTGTCAATATCTGGATAGTTCGCAAGCAATGTATCAATCTTGGCTTTCATGTCATTCTGAGGCGCATTGGTATATGATTTCTGAAAAGGTACTCTGTTGCTCATTGTGTAAAAATAAAACGACCCGCACATTTGAGCATCGTTGAGAGGCTTGGCGGGTTCTGGTACTGCATAGGTACGAATAATTTCCGAATTACCAAAGAATTTACTTACTTTTTGGGGAAAAGCCTTGATTTTTCCACTTTTATACCCTGAGCTTCTTAATAAGTATCTATTATTTCCTAAAATAAAGAGTAACACGGAAAGTGCCTGTTATTCTGCTCCAAAGTATTCCTGTAGCTCTGCCGAGGCGCTGCCTTCGTTGTTGGGCAGGTCGCGGATGATCTGACCGTGCTCCAGCAAGGCTATGCGTGTGGAGATGTCGATGGTGTGCTGCAGGTTGTGGCTGGAGATAATAACCGTTGAGCCGTTCTGCCGTGCATAGTCTCTCAGAAGATGTTTCAACAGCACCTGACTGGTGGGGTCGAGGAAGTTGAAGGGCTCGTCGAGGATGACAATCTCTGGATGACGGAAGAGTGCCGATATAATACCCACTTTCATCTTGTTGCCTGCCGAGAGATTGCGGATGAGCTTCTTATGTCCGAACACCTCGCCGTTGGCGAAGCGCTCGTAGACTTTAAGACGCTCCTCGACCTCAGCCTGTTTGATGCCCGAAACCTTGCCAAGGAAGGCAAAATACTCCTCGGGCGTCAGGAAGTCGATGAGGAAACCGTCGTCGATATAGGCGCCGACATGCTGCTTCCACGCTTCGCTTTCAGCAGGATTGATGTCAATAGTATTCGCCACCGTCTCCTCATCTTGAGGGGCGGGGAATATATAGGTGACGTGACCATCGTCGGCCTTCAGCAGATCAAGGAGCAGGCGGAAGAGCGTGGTCTTGCCGGCACCGTTGTTACCTACGAGTCCCAGGATATCCCCTTTGTTCACTGTGAACGAGGGGATATCGCAGGCGCATGTCTCACCAAATTGCTTCTTGAGGTTGTTGATTCTAATCATAATTATAGATTTTCTAGATGATCTAGATTTTCTAGATTATACTAAGCCGCGTCCGTGGCAGTTCTTGAACTTCTTGCCGCTGCCGCAGGGGCAGGGGTCGTTACGTCCGGGCAGCTTGTCCTTGATGATAGGCGTGCGGGGCTGTTGGGAGCGGGTGTCTTGGGCAGCGGCAGCGGCCTGGTTGGGGTCGGTCATCTGCTCCTGATTCAGGTTCTGCTTCGACTCGGTGTACTGTGAGCGCTGGGTGTGCTGCTCGGGGGCTGCTTCGCGCACCTGTCCCTGCTGAATCTCAGGAATCTGAGCACGCATGAGGATGCTGACGGAGCGGTTGTTCATGGTGTTCACCATATTGTCGAACAGCTTGACGCTCTCTAACTTGAAGATGAGCAACGGGTCTTTCTGCTCGTACGAGGCATTCTGCACGGAGTGCTTCAGCTCGTCGAGCTCGCGCAGGTTCTCCTTCCAGGCCTCGTCGATGATGTGGAGCAGTATCTGCTTCTCGAACTCCTTGACCACTGACTTACACTCGGTGTCGTATGCCTCCTTGAGGTTACACGGGATGTTGTACATCTTACGGCCGTCGGTCAGGGGTACCACGATGCGCTCGTACATCTGGCCTTGGTTCTCATAGACCTGCTTGATGACAGGCATGGCGACCTCCTGCACGTGTTCCATCTTGCGCTTGAAGTTGCCCATAGCCACCTGGAAGGATTCCTCGGCCAGTTCTTCGCGGTTCTTGTTGATGAACTCGTCGTTAGTGAAGGGGCACTCCATAGCGAAGACCTTGATGAACTGCTCCTTGCAGCCCTTGTAGTCGTTGGTCTCGATGATGTTGACCACGCGGTCCCAGATGGTGTTCGAGATGTCCATGCCGATGCGCTCACCCATGAGGGCGTGACGGCGCTTGCTATAAACGACGGTACGCTGCTTGTTCATCACGTCGTCGTACTCAAGCAGGCGCTTACGGATGCCGAAGTTGTTTTCCTCGACCTTCTTCTGGGTGCGCTCGACTTGTTTGGTAATCATGGAGCTCTCCAATACCTCGCCCTCCTTGAAGCCCAGCTTGTCCATGACGGTGGCGATGCGCTCAGAGCCGAACAGACGCATGAGCTTGTCTTCGAGTGAGATGAAGAAGAGCGATGAACCCGGGTCTCCCTGACGTCCGGCACGACCGCGCAGCTGGCGGTCCACACGGCGCGACTCGTGGCGCTCGGTACCGATGATGGCCAGACCACCGGCAGCCTTCACCTCTGGTGACAGCTTGATATCGGTACCACGACCAGCCATGTTGGTAGCGATGGTCACGGCACCACGGCCCTGCGAGTCCTGCTGACCGGCCAGAGCCACGATGTCGGCCTCCTTCTGGTGCAGCTTGGCGTTCAGCACCTGGTGGGGGATACCCTCGCGCTTGCCTGTCTCGGGGTTGACGTACATATCGAGCATACGGCTGAGTAACTCAGAGATTTCAACGCTGGTGGTACCAATCAGCGTCGGGCGGCCGCTGTTGCGCAGACGTGCCACCTCCTCAATGACGGCGCGGTATTTCTCGCGGGCAGTCTTGTAGATGCGGTCGTCCATATCGTCGCGGATGACGGGACGGTTGGTGGGAATCTCCACCACGTCGAGCTTGTAGATGTCCCAGAACTCACCAGCCTCGGTCGATGCTGTACCCGTCATACCTGCCAGTTTGTGGTACATGCGGAAGTAGTTCTGCAGGGTGATGGTGGCGAAGGTCTGAGTGGCAGCCTCCACTTTGACGTGCTCCTTGGCCTCGACTGCCTGATGCAGTCCGTCGCTCCAGCGGCGGCCCTCCATGATACGACCTGTCTGCTCGTCGACAATCTTGACCTCGCCGTCGATGACCACGTACTCGTCGTCCTTGTTGAACATGCAGTAGGCCTTTAAGAGTTGCTGGAGGGTGTGTACGCGCTCCGACTGGACGGCATAGTGCTGCAGCATCTCGTCCTTCTTGTTGATGCGCTCTTCGTCCGTCAGGGTGGTGTCGCCCTCAAGGGCAGACAGCTGACTGGTGATGTCGGGCAGCACAAACAGATCCTTGTCGTTGACCTGGTTGGCGAGCCATGCCGTACCCTTGTCGGTGAGGTCGCATGAGTTCAGCTTCTCTTCAACGACGAAATAGAGCGGCTCTGTGACCTCGGGCATGCGGCGGTTGTTATTCTCCATATAGGTTTCCTCGGTCTTGAGCATACCGCTCTTGATGCCCTCCTCAGAGAGGAACTTGATGAGCGGCTTGTTCTTGGGCATACACTTGTGCGAGCGGTATAGTGCCAGGAAACCTTCGTCAGTCAGTTTCTTGTCGTTCTTCTCCTGACCCTCGGCAATCTTCTGCTTGGCCTCGGCCAGATACTGCGTGGCCAACTGCTTCTGTACGCCGACCAGGCGTTCTACCAGCGGCTGGTACTCCTCGAACATCTGGTCGTCGCCCTTGGGTACGGGACCAGAGATAATGAGCGGTGTACGGGCATCGTCAATCAGCACGGAGTCCACCTCGTCGACAATGGCGTAGTTGTGGGCACGCTGTACAAGGTCGGCAGGCGAGATGGCCATGTTGTCGCGCAGGTAGTCGAAACCGAACTCGTTGTTGGTACCAAAGGTGATGTCAGCCTGATAAGCACGGCGACGCGCCTCGCTGTTGGGCTGGTGCTTGTCGATGCAGTCGACGCTGAGTCCATGGAACATGTAGAGCGGTCCCATCCACTCGGAGTCACGCTTGGCCAGATAGTCGTTGACGGTGACGACGTGGACACCGTTGCCTGTCAGGGCATTCAGGAAGACGGGTAGGGTAGCGACCAGTGTCTTACCTTCACCCGTAGCCATCTCGGCAATCTTTCCCTGGTGCAGTACGACGCCGCCGAAGAGCTGTACGTCGTAGTGTACCATCTCCCACTTCAGGTCGTTGCCGCCTGCCGTCCAGTGGTTGTGGTAGATGGCCTTGTCGCCGTCGATGGTGATGAAGTCCTTGCGCGGGTCAGCAGCCAGTTCGCGGTCGAAGTCGGTAGCGGTGACCACCGTCTCCTCGTTCTCGGCAAAGCGGCGGGCCGTCTCCTTGACGATGGCGAAGACTTCGGGCATGACCTCGTTGAGGGCGTCCTCATAGATGTCGAGCACTTCCTTGTCCAGTTTGTCAATCTTGGCAAAGATGTCGGCACGCTCGTCGATGGGCGTATCCTCGATGGTGGCCTTCAGTTTCTCTATCTCTTCCTTTTGCTTGTTGGCTGAGTCCTGCACCTGCTGCTGTATCTGCTTGGTGCGCTGGCGGAGCTCGTCGTTAGAGAGCTTCTGCATTTCGGGGTAGACGGCCTTTACCTTCTCCACGAAAGGCCTGATGAGCTTGTTGTCACGCGATGCCTTATCGCCGAACAACGAGCGTAGAATCTTGTTGATATTCATATTTTTATGCTTTTATTTATACTTATTGAATGATTCGGGGTGCAAAATTACGAAGAAAATTCCGTAATCTTGCCCTCCTTTTTACTTTTTTACCTTTTTACCCTTAAAAAAGTGGTTCTGCCGAACAAGCATTCGGAGCACGTATGCGGATAGCCCGTGCTACGGTGGGGGCTATACGGTCTGTCGTGACCGTGGTCTGAATGCGCTGAGACTTGATGTCTGTGCCAAAGAAAATAATGGGAAACGGGATGTAGCTGGCCCGTGATACCGTCGATGTGTTTGTGTCTTCGTTGATGAGTTCCCAACCTGGTGCCACGTCAATCAGCAAGTCGCCGCACCGTTCCATGTTGAAGCCGTTGCGGATGCGCTCCAGCAGGACGTTGTCGCTGGTCATGAGCTGGTTGGAGGTGTAAACGTTGCGGACGCCGGACAGTTGCAGGATAAATTCCTGCGAGCGGCGCAGCACATCGCCCATGTCGATATTGCGCTTGCTCATGAGCTTGCGGTTCAGGAATAGCTGGTTGCGGAAACTGGTTTCCACATACTGCTCTGAGCCATAGATGGCGCCCAAATACATGTTGAGCAGGTTGGCGGTGCGGTTGATATAGAACTTGCCCGTCGGGATGTGGAAGCGCTCGTTGGCGCCCGGGTGCTCTTCCTCCTTGAAGGTGCCCGTGCCGGTGACGACGAAGAGAACGCGCTCTTTCGGCACCTTGCGCAGAATGCCGTTGATGAGGACGCCGATGTAGTAGTCAAGTCGCTGGTAGCTGGCAGCGTCAGAGGCCACGGCATAGGTGATGGTGAGCAGGTCGGGGTGTTGGTCTTGTCCGATGCCAGACTGTTCGACACACTTCAAGGCGATGTCTGTCAGGCTTCTGTTGTCGTCTTCTGTTGGCTTGTATTGCCGGGTGTACCAGCTAATCCATTGGTTCTCGGGCGTATAGTAGGAAGCTATGTTCCATTTGCCGCCTGCCAACCATACGGCTCCGTCGGCGGCATGGCCTGCTGACAAAATGGCACGTTCAGCATCTGTCGAGAACGAAAACACCTTGCTCAGTCCGTCGGTGGCTATCTTCAGTTCGTCGCCTAACGTCGAGGTGAGAAGCTGGGCGGGCGACAGACCGCTGTCCCGCATGTCAACGATGTTCTGAGGGCGCAGGGTGCTGCGGTCGAGCCATTCTATACCAGTAACGCCATTGTAATACGGTGTGGAACCTGTGGTGAGCGAGGCTATGGCTGAGGCGCGGTCTACAGGCGTGAAGTTGTAGGAGGCATTGGAAAATACCATGCCTTCTGCCAGCAGGCGGTTCAGACCATTGTACTTGTACAATGAGGCGTATGTCTCCAGTCGGTCGGTACGCAGTTGGTCGATGGCTATCGTGACCACCAGTTGCGGGACGGTGACGGCCTGTGTGGTATCTGCCTGCTGCTTGCCTTGTGCGGCTGTCTGGGCCACAGCTTCAGCACTCAGTCCCAACAATGTCAGGATGGTGATATATAGATATCTGTTTCTCATTTCTTTCGTGTACTTTTGATGTGAAGTATGCTTTGTAAGAGCAAACATAGTGCCAAAACGTAAATGCCCTCTGCATAATGCTGGAAAAATCCTCCAATCAGGAATAGCAGCGCCATGACGGGTACAGCATACCAGTAGCGTGTCTGCTTTCCTCTGATGACAGGCCACAGGAACACCCAATGGACGGGATTGAAGAAGAGAATCTGCAGGTTGAGGCTCACCGTGGGGTGTTGCGAGAACAGCATCAGGAACAAGACGATGCCGATGGCGCCGCAGACGAACATCAGCAGGGCGCTCCAGAGCTGGTATATCTTCTTCGACCTGACCTGAATGACGCTCAGGACTATGCCGAGCACCAGCAGGATGATGGCGCATGCCAGCGGCGACAGCGGGAAACCGTCCTTGACAACTTGTACCCCGGCAGGGACTGCCGTGCGCTGCCCTAAAACCAGAGGACGGTAGTTGCCATTGTCGTTAATCTGGGCACGGTCGAAGTCGTACATCAGGTTGTGGGGTAGAAACTCCTGTTGGCGAAGGTCGGTCTTCTGGTCGGCCTTGATGCCTAAGAGCAAGTCGTTGCCGAAACGCGACCAGGGATTGTTGCGCGTCATCTCGTGAACCATGTCGCGGTACGATGGCGTATAATCCTCTTTCCCAGCGTATTCCACGTGACCGTTGACGCATTGCTCGATGATGTCTCGCGCCTTCGTCGTGCAATTGCTGTAGAAGTAATTATAGCGGTAGACGCAGTTCTCGGGTCTCAGATTTTCGGCCAGTGCAATGTGCAGGCGAGCCTTCTCTTCGTTGGTTAGGTTCAGTACCTGCTCAGTAACCATACTGCCAAAATGGCGGTACTCTTGCAAGAAGAGCCGATAGGGGTAGGCGCCTAACTCATAGTCTGTCAGTCCGAAGACAAAGCGCAGCGCGAAGTGCGGTTTCCGGAAGTCGAATACGCCGTAATTGAATGCCAAGTCTTCGCCTTTTGCGTGGCGGTCGTTCCAGCGGATGGCTGTGTGGCCGTAGAGGCTGTACACCTCGTCATGCGGCTGGCACGTCAGCAGGCTGACCTCCACCGAGTCGTAGTACTCGATACTGAACTCATTATTTGCATGGGTTGGAAGTGCTGTCCAGCAGACTGCCAAGAGCACAAAAATAGTCCTAAAAACGGTTTTTGAATGTTTCACGATGCAAAAGTAACCTATATTTTCCACTTATCGTGCGTTTATTCCTTTTTTTTTCAATAATTTTACAGACATGCCAGTGATATTACTCACACATGACAATAAAAACAAAAAAATCTTTATTTGTTTTGTATTGTTCTCACTTATTCGTACCATTGACATAAATGTCGTAGGTACTTTCGCTCGACAATAAAACTAAAAAAAAGTTTTTTTATTTTGTATTGTTCTCACTTATTCGTACCTTTGCAGCTCGAAATCGAATTGTATAATCAAAAGACAATGAAAAAGCGTTTATTTGCAGGCATGTTAATGGGTCTTGTGACGATGGGCTCTATGGCTCAGATCAGCAAGACACTCTCTCCATACACACAATTTGGCTTAGGTGCTTTGGCAGACCAGTCCCAGAGCTTGGGACGCGGCATGGGCGGCCTGTCCGTCGGTGTCCGTGACGGAAAGTTTGCCAATGTGTCGAACCCAGCCTCTTATTCTGCCGTCGATTCCCTGACCATGATTTTCGACCTTGGTGTTTCAGGGCAGATAACGAATTTCAAGGAGGGAGGTAAGAGCATGAACCGCAAAACGGCCTCCTTCGACTATGCCGTAGGACTCTTCAGGCTGTTCCCCCATGTGGGCGCAAGCTTTGGCGTCATCCCTTATACCAATATCGGCTACAATTATTATGATGTCCAGGGTGCTGGCGAATCAGGAAGCTTGGTGTCCACCAGCTATTTCTCCAGCGAATACGAAGGTAAAGGCGGTCTCAGTCAGGCATTCTTCGGTCTTGGCTGGGAGTTTGTGAAGAACGTCTCTATCGGTGCCAACATTTCCTACTTATGGGGAGACTACGAGAAGACCATCACCAGTATCTCTGATGATAGCTATATCAATACGCTGGGCAGAACCTATGACGCGTCCATCAACACCTGGAAACTCGACCTTGGTGCCCAGTGGGCCATGAATCTCGGCAAGGAGAATCACCTAACTCTTGGCGTGACGGCAGGTATTGGTCATAAACTGGGTGCCGACGCCAACCTGACCATTCTCAATACCAACAGTCAGACAGGCGTGGTTACCATGACGACAGACAGCGTGTCCAACGGACTCGAAATCCCTTACTCTTTCGCAGGTGGCTTTTCTTATGTCCATAAGAACAGCCTGACCGTGGGTGCTGACTATTCGCTGCAGAAGTGGGGCGTGCTGCACTTCCCTGAGGTCAATGAGTCCACCATGTGCTATGAGTCTACCTCTGGTCTGCTGAAAGACCGTCACAAGGTGGTGGTCGGTGCCGACTGGATTCCCTATCCGATGACTGGTGGCCGCGGTTTTTTCAGTCATGTCCATTATCGCGTGGGTGCATCCTATACTACACCTTATTATAAAATAGGTACGCAGGACGGTCCCAAGGAATTGTCAATAAGTGCCGGCTTCGGCATCCCCATTGTCAACTCCTGGAACAACCGTACTTCGCTGAACATCAGCGCCCAGTGGGTACATCAGTCTGCCAAGGACTTTATAACAGAGAATTCTTTCCGTATCAACATCGGACTGACGTTCAACGAGCGTTGGTTTGCTAAGTGGAAGGTGGACTAAATAATAAAAGGTAAAAAGTATAAAGGTAAAAAAGTAATTAATGAGGATATTCATGCGTGAAGGCATTATGGTGAAGGTAAAACACGTTTTACCTTTTTACCTTTTTACTTTTTTACTTTTAAATGCCTGCGAGGAGCAGAAGACACATACCGCCCCGGCCATCCGCGACCGTGATTCCGTCTCGATGATGACGAGTTACGGCGTCAATACCCTCATCAGCGACTCAGGCGTCATTAAGTACAAAATTGTTACTGAGCGCTGGGATGTGAATACCATCAAGCAACCGACTCGCTGGACGTTCGAGAAGGGCATATTCCTGGAGCAGTTCGACGAGCAGTTCCACGTCGAGGGTTACATCAATGCCGACACGGCATGGTACTACGATCAGCTGAAGCTGTGGAAACTGCGCGGACGCGTGCATATCCGCAATGCCAACGGACTGGTCTTCGACAGCGAAGAACTGTTTTGGGACGGTGTCCGCCATGAGTTCTACTCGCATAAGTTCTCGAAGGTCGTCACACCTGAACGGACATTGCAGGGTACCTATTTCCGCAGCGATGAGCACATGACCCACTATGAGGTCTCCAATAGTGTCGGTTCCTTCCAGTCAGAGGATATGGAACCCGAACAGAGTCAGAATCCCACCCCTGCCGACACGACGCAGCCAGCACTGCCTCAGCGTCCTGCTGCCACCCATCGTGCCGCCACACAGAAATCATTCAATACGCCATGACGAATCTCATCATAGGACTTCTGGTGACATTAATCTTCTCCGCCTTTTTCTCGGGCATGGAGATAGCCTTTGTGTCCAGCAACCGACTGCGTGCTGAGATGGACCGCGAGGAAGGCGGTCTGTCGCAACGTGCGCTTGACATCTTCTATACCCATCCCAACAACTTCATCTCGACGCTGCTGGTGGGTAACAACATTGCCTTGGTCGTTTACGGCATCCTCTTTGCCAAGATTTTCGATACCACGCTTTTTGCGTCGCTCAGCGACGGCATGCGTGTGACGGCCGACACCTTGCTGTCGACCATTGTGGTGCTGTTTACGGGCGAGTTCCTGCCGAAGACCATCTTCCGCTCCAATCCCAACGGACTGTTGAAGTTCTTCGCCGTTCCCGCCTATGTGTGCTACGTCATTCTGTATCCCGTGTCCCTGTTCTCCACACAGCTCTCTCGTGGCTTGTTGCGCCTGGTGGGAGCCCGTGTTCCCAAAGAGGCTGAGGGTAAGGAGTTTACGAAGGTCGACCTCAATTACCTGGTGCAGTCCAGCATCGACAATGCAGCCGATGACGCAGAGATTGACGACGAGGTGAAAATCTTCCACAATGCCCTTGACTTCGCTGACACCAAGGTGCGCGACTGCATGGTGCCGCGTACGGAGATTGACGCCGTCGACATCGAGGAGTGTACTATCGAGCAACTGAAGAACAAGTTCATTGAGAGCGGCCATTCGAAGATTATCGTCTATCGCGACGACATCGACCATATCATCGGCTACATCCACTCTTCGGAGCTCTTCAAGCATGTGACCAACATCTCTAAGCATATCCAGACCATGCCTTTCGTACCCGAAACCATGGCCGCCCGCAAGCTGATGCACATTCTGCTGCAGCAGAAGAAGTCGCTGGGCGTGGTGGTCGACGAGTTCGGCGGCACCAGCGGCATTGTGTCTTTAGAGGATATCGTGGAGGAGATTACCGGCGACATCGAGGACGAGCACGACAACCAGAAGTATGTGGCCAAGCAGCTCGCTGATGGCGAATACATGTTGTCGGCCCGCCTGGAGATTGAGAAAGTCAACGAGCTCTTCGACTTGGACCTGCCCGAGAGCGACGACTATATGACCGTTGGAGGCCTCATACTCCATGAGTACCAGTCGTTCCCCAAACTCAACGAAGTGGTGAAGATTGGGCATTTTGAGTTTAAAATCATCAAGAATACCATGACGAAAATCGAGCTGGTGAGGCTAAAAGTCACGGAATAAGGTATTTTTTCAGAAAAAGATGCCGTTGTTTCCGCGGAATTTAGTAATTTTGCAGGCTGAATCGAAAATTAAGAAATAATAAACAAAAAATAACTAAAAGAAAATGGCAGCAATTGGAAAAATCAGAAGCTGGGGACCAGTACTCGCTACGGTGATTGGTCTGGCCCTTTTTGCATTCATTGCCGAAGAGATGTTCCGCTCGTGCGAGGCAACAAGCAACGAGCGTCGTCAGCAAGTCGGTGAAGTGTTAGGTAACAAAATCTCGGTACAAGAATTTCAGGCTCTGGTCGACGAGTATCAGGATGTCATTAAGATGACACAAGGTCGTGACAACCTCTCTGAGGAAGAGCTTAATCAGGTGAAGGACCAGGTGTGGCAGCAGTTTGTCAACAACACCATCCTCAGCAAGGAAGCTGCTAAGGTCGGCCTCACCGTTACCGATCAGGAGGTGCAGAACATCCTGAAGGCCGGTACCAACCCGATGCTGATGCAGACCCCGTTTGTCAACCAGCAGACTGGTCGCTTCGACGTTACACAGCTGACCAAGTTCCTGGCCGACTACAAGAAGGCCCAGCAGTCAGCCAACGGCTCTGAAGTCATAGAGCAGTATCAGCGCATCTATAACTACTGGAAGTTCATTGAGAAGAACCTCCGCCAGCAGACCCTTGCCCAGAAGTATCAGACGCTGCTTGGCCAGTGTCTCCTCAGCAACCCCGTTTCTGAGAAGTTGGCTTTTGCCGGCCAGAACGAGGAGAACGACATCCTCCTTGCCACCATTCCCTATTCCAGCATCAAGGATAGCGAGGTTCAGGTAACTGACGGTGACCTGAAAGCCAAGTACGACGAGCAGAAGGAGATGTTCAAGCAGTACGTCGAGAGCCGCGACATCAAGTATGTCAGCTTTGCTGTCGTTGCTTCTGCCGCTGACCGCACCGCCCTCATGAAGACCATGCAGGAGGCTAAGCAGCAGTTCGAGTCTGGTCAGGCCGTTGCCGAGGTCGTCCGCAAGGCCCAGTCACAGCAGCCCTATCTCGGCCTCGCCGTGACGCGTGCAGCCCTGCCTACCGACATTGCCGCAAAGATTGACTCTATGCAGGTCGGTCAGGTTTCTGCTCCCTTCGAGACCAAGTCCGACAACACCCTGAATGTGGTGAAGTATATCAACAAGGTTCAGCAGCCCGACTCTGTGGAGTTCCGCGCCATTCAGGTGGCCGCCGAGACCCCCGAGGCTACTGCCAAGCGTGCTGACAGCATCTATACCGCCCTGCAGGGTGGTGCTGACTTCGAGGCTCTGGCCAAGAAGTACGGACAGACTGGTGACAAGCAGTGGATTACCTCTGCCATGTATGAGCGTTCCATGTCGTTGGATGCCGATTCCAAAAACTATATCGCTACTGTGACCAGCCTTGCTGCCGGTGAGACCAAGAACCTGCAGATGACTCAGGGCAATATTATTCTTCAGGTGACTGCCCGCAAGAATATGGTCGACAAGTTCGACGTGGCTATTGTAAAGCACACCATCGACTTCTCGAAGGATACCTATTCACAGGCTTACAACAAGTTCAGCCAGTATGTCAGCGAGAACAAGACGCTGGAGGATCTGGAGAAGAATGCTGCCAAGTTCGGCTTTAATGTTCAGGAGCGTAAGGACCTGTACAACTCTGAGCACACTGTAGCAGGTCTTCGCGGCACTCGCGATGCCATGAAGTGGATCTTCGATGCTAAGGCTGGTGACGTTTCTCCTCTCTACGAGTGTGGCAACAACGACAACCTGCTGGTTATTGCCCTGACCAAGGTGCATCCCGTAGGCTATCGTGACCTCGCCGATGTCGAGGACGTGGTGAAGCAGCAGGTTCTCAACGACAAGAAGTTCGAGAAGGCCGCTGAGAAGCTTGCAGGCGTGAA
>JAEEGF010004035.1_pt1 | contig 24749 bp, 22 predicted proteins | sample 9134171 | NCBI WGS metagenome assembly JAEEGF01 (sample SAMN16246542, study PRJNA631951) | gut metagenome | biome: gut microbiome; feature: rumen; material: AP-attached | host: Bos | place: Iran: Karaj | collected 2018-10 | reverse complement strand
CGAAAGCGGAAAACGTTTATACTAATATGGCTATTGATTGCATTGGCAGATTATTTAACCCATAGTATAATTCCCTTTCCAGGAGCGTTCTTTTGTCATCGGCTCTCATTGATTATTAATATTTTTGCGTTTTTGGTGTTTGCAGATATGGTTGTAAAAGGGGATAGGACCAAAGTTAATTCATTCTTAGCGGGGTCTGTGTTCTGGGTATACGCAATACACGACCATCTTGCTATTGCTTTGCGTCGCTTATGTATGACATATTTTGGCTCAGTAACGGATTTAGTGCATGTCTTTCTTTATGGTCTTACTGTTATAATAGTTACCTTGCTTTGCCTTGCGAGCTATTACGTTATGAGTCGGTTATTCCCAAGATTTGTTAAGTTTGCAACGGGAAACAGATGAAGTGAAAGAATACAGTGACCAACTAAAGGTTGGTAACCAATTCTTTGTATAGTTTATTTCTTCATAAAGTGGAGCGTTTTATAGATGGAGTCGAATAATATAACTCTTATTTTGTCTACAAATATGCATAAAAGGCAAATGACAATAACGATTCCGAAACCATAGGTTTTTAATAATGTAGGGTATATATATATAGATAAAGGATGGCAAATGTGTTCGTTACTTGTTATAAGGCATATGGCAAGAACCGAAGATGCCATGTTGTTTATGGCCGGTATATAGAAGTATTTGTTGTCAAGAATGATAACAAGGCTTGCTGCCAGTGCTAAAAGAAGGATATTGTTGTTCGTAGAGATGATATTCATGATGGGATAGTGTGAAGTGCCAGCCATGCTGAAAAGTACAGGGATACCGCCAATAAGAATAATACTTGTGCATGCAATCTTAGAAGTATGTTTATAGAGGAATGAAGGCTTGTACATTCTTATATATCTAGCAGTAATGTAAACGGTAAAAAGGAAAACAAAGTCGTGGTCGTTTGAAAAACCGATGAGATGTGCCCCATAGATATAGGAAAGTATTCCTATAACAATGTTGCGGAAGGTCTTTGGGCTTATCTGCTTTATACCTGTTTCAATAATTGGTGCTATGAGGCAGATGACGATGTAATATGAAATGAACCAGATTAAATCAAATGCATGTAATAGTTTCCGAATGTTTTCTAGCCTTATGTGTGAATTAAACAAAAGTTCAATAATTACTGCATAGAAAGTTGTCATTATAATTAGGTCTATTATTTTATATTTGTTTGTCTTTATACCATAATATCCCGAGATAAACATGAATCCGGTGACACCAATTTGACCTATGCAGTTTAAAGACAGGTGATGGCAAGTATTGAGTGAACGCCCCAACTCAAATATTTGGTCCGGGTATGATTCGACTCCAAAACCATAAATGTGAATTAGCACAATACAAAACATAAAGAAGAAGCGTAACAATTCTATGGAAGAATTCCGCCTTTTAATACTATTTTGGGTGTTACTATACATGAAAATCTAACTATAAATAAGTTGAAGAAACCTATTCTTATATACGGATTGAATATTGCTATTTATAGAAACGAAGAAGTCATCATTTTAAAATGTAACAAGTTCAAACTCTTTACCATATATCATAGCTGCTCTTCTTGCAAAATCACTATTATACATCTGCTCTGATTTGGCTAAATAAACTTTCTGGGCTTTGGCAATCATAAGGAAGTCTAGGAATGTTTTCATGTTAACATCATCAGAATTCTCAAAGTTTATATGCCCTACTTTTCCTTCTACAATATAAACGTAGGGGAGTTCTTTAGCCCGATCTAAGAATTTGCAGCTATCAGCAGTAACTAATACTTTAGGTATTAGCTCGTTTTTGGCTTTAATGTCTTTAATGACCTCAATGCTTTTATTAATTAAATCCTCTTGGTCTTTTGGGGAAAGTGTAATCCCGTCACAGTCAATAAAATCACCTAATAATTGCACAAATCGGAAAGAAATAGATATATATTGGTCTCCAATGGATTTGATGTGAAAATCGAGAACTTTTTCTAATCTAGGAGCCGGTTTGAATAGTTCTTGAAAATAGATTCCGAAAAGATAATTGCTCTCTGGTTGCATATTTGTGTAAAAATGCAGCTGTTTTTTTGAAGATTTTATCCTTTCATAAAACCATTTTTTCTCATAGGAGGCTATTTCTCCAGAATCAATTAATTCTCGTACTAAATTATTGAGCATCAGATGATTTACAGAGGTGTATTTTTGATGGTAGCAGATGTCTTTTTCGTCAATACGCCAATCATATTGATTGGGTACGAGATAATTTGCCAGATCAAATGGATGAATATGAAAAATGCGAAAGTCCAAGCTTTTTTCCTTACTCCATCCATAAAGAGTAGTCATACCTTTCAAACGATCACATAATCCGGCATGGTTACAATAACCATTTGCAATGTATATGACGGTTTTTGAGGTAGGTTCTATATCTACTGATTGTTTGTAAAAATGGTTTCTTACTCTTTTTTCGTGTTTACTCTCATCATAGAGGAAATAGTTCCAGTCGCCGATAATACGATGCAGGGTCTTTTTGTACCAATATTGTATTTTGTAAAACATATCCTAAATTATTGATTTGTTTGCAAAAGTAAGAAAAATAGGTGAATAAAATATTATCTGGTATAGAATCTTTTATTTATTTAATGAAAATAAGGTTTCTCCCAAAAGTGGTGAATAAAACAGCCGATTGATGTGCTGACAATGATGTATCCTACTGTCAATAAGTCATGATAGTAGTCGGGAAAGTCAACAAGCTTATAAATGACTAAATGATAAAAGAATCCTTGTACTAGATAGATTTCAAGACTTGCTTTTCCCATCTCAGAAAGGGAGCGATTGATGAGTTTAATGTTCGCATAGTGTACGAATAGTATCACGATGATGACAATTGTAGGCATTAAAAACAGGAAAGAGAAAAATCGGTAATTGTAAATCAGCGGATAATGTTTGTAGAGATATATAAATAAAGGCAATCCAATAATGGTCACCAGATAATAGAACTTTTTGCCATAACCATGTTTCACCCAATGTGCACAGAACATGCCAAAGAGAAAAGCAGGTACACGGTAGACTGTGAAATAATGAGCACGGTCAATAGTTATGCTATCGGCAAAATAGAATGCCATGAATAAGAATAATACTGCAATAAGCAGGCATAGATATTCTTTCTTCAGGTCAAATAAGCATTTTACAAAAGGAACTATTAGATATAGAATAATAACCGTTGGAATATACCAATCTGCATAGTCACCATTTATCCAAAAGCCTATAGTAGTATATCTGAATAAATATGATAAAAGGTTGTCATGGAAGACAATGATACTGTCTGCAATGCCAATGAGATAGTAAATTGGAAAGATTCGGAGAAATCTTTTCCTGTAAAAATGCATCAACGCATTATTTTTATCTAATGAGCAATATAATCCGTATCCTGAGACAAGCATGAAAATCTCGACACCAGCATACCCAAACTGGGTGATAAGACCTAACAAAGGAACCTGAGAAAAAGAGAAATGGTAGGTCATAATCCATAGGATGGCAAACCCCATCAATTCAGACCTGTACTTTGAAATGTCGCCAATGTTAAACATCCACTTACTAGATTGTATTTAATTTGTTGCAAAAATATGAAAAATTACTGAAAAGCACAAATTATCCTCTTTTTTTTTTGGTTTGATTGGAAAATATGTGTACTTTTGCATTACTATGAAAGTAGTTTCTCGTACCCGCCGTACAGTCCAGAATTCAAGAACATCTCTATTATTGTTCTTGTTTCAGGTTATAGTGGGTTTTTATTCCCGAAAGGTTTTCCTTGACTGTTTGGGAGCAGAAGTCCTAGGTGTTAATACGACGTTAGGTAATATACTTAGTTTTTTGAATCTAACGGAGTTGGGTATTGGTATTGCCATGGCAACATCATTATATAAGCCTATTCAAGCCCAAGACCATAGGACGATAAATGAAATATTGACAGTACAAGGAATACTTTATCGGCGTATAGCAATTATACTATGCATACTCTCAGTTCCCATTTTAATAGCCATGCCTTGGCTTTTCCCCTCGACGGAGTGTGGGTTGCCATATGTTTATTTGGCATATGTGGTTTTTCTTGGTGGTTCTTTAGCGGGTTATTTGTGGAACTATAGACAAGTGCTCATTGGCGCTGACCAGAAGAATTTTAAGTTGATGCCTTGGATTCATGTCATCAGATACGTGAAGATTTTCCTGCAGATTTTTTTTCTTCTCTTTACCAACTTTGGTATTTGGGCATGGATTTTGCTGGAGTTAGTAGGCAGCATCTTTTCAGTGCTTGTCATAAACTGGGTGTTGCGGAAAGAATATCCATGGATGTGTTCTGTTAATGTACCAGCAAAGGAGCTGCTGGCTAAGTATCATATACTGATGGTCAAAACCAAGCAGATTTTCATCCACAAAATAGGCCTCTTCGTCTTAGAACAAACTGCACCTTTGGTTATTTATGCTTTAGTATCACTCACTATGGTGACTTACTACGGCAACTATATGGTGTTGATTGGTTATACGACGACATTGATGAATGTGATTTTTGAAGGGATGGGGGCTTCTATTGGTAACTTGGTTGCCGAAAACAACAAAAGACATACTTTGGATGTGTTTTGGGAACTATTTACATCACGATTTTGGGTATCGGCACTTGCATGTTTCGGCCTGTATTTGTTTATGTCGCCTTTTATTATAGTCTGGATAGGTGAAAAGTATGTGATGGGCGATTTAACCTTAATTTTGATGTTAGCAACCATGTTTTTGCGTCTTACACGAAGTGTTACTGATTCATTTAATCATGCATATCAACTTTTTGGTGATGTGTGGGCGCCCGTTGTTGAGGGCATTATTAACATTGGATGCTCCTTATGGCTTGGCTCAATTTGGGGGCTGAACGGTATTCTGACGGGTGTCGCTTTAAGTATGCTAACAACAGGGCTATTATGGAAACCGTATTATCTATTCAGCAGAGGACTTAAAACACCGACTAAGTTCTTCTATTATCATTATGCCTTGTTATCGTTGGTTATTTCATTTTCAATAATTGGTAGCTTATACTTATTCAATTTCTTGATGCCAATTAACGGTCAAGGAGTCGCCTACGTATTTATTCGTCAATCAGTTGTATTTATGTCCTTCTTCTCGTTATCCTATTTGTTATTGATGAGCACAACAAGTAGTATGAGACGATTCAATAGTCGGATTGTTGGTTTGATTATGAAGAGGTGAAGATGTTATACTTTGGAAATAATCATTTGCTGAATTCTCCATCTGAAATTCTTTTTGGCTGCAATAAAACAAATGGGAGGCATTAAGCATAAAATAAACAGAAAGCGATATATGGTAGTGTGTGATCTATATTTTAATGCGATAGAACATACATTCTTCCAAAAATGAAACCATAATTGTAGAGACTTGAGGGCTTTCAACTCAGCGGGACAACTGAGAAGATTTATGGCAAGATACTGGCGTTGGTATTTATTTGAACCATTTTGTTCCATATCTTCTAAATAGCGCCATGATGTCCATACGCGTGAGTTGTACCATCGAATATGATTTGCTGGCGAGGTCATCATACTTCCTTCATTGATGTAGTAGACATATAATCCCGAATTACAGAATGATGCTGCGTGTACATGCTTGGCCATAAAATAACACCAATACATGTCTTCTGTGAAATATCCCTCAGGAAAAAACAAGTTGTGCTTAAGGATAAATTCCTTCTTGACGAGACGATTCCAGGGAGCCGTTGTCGTCTCACTAAGTTGAATGCGATAGAGTTCTTCTTTATCGCATGTGTATTCTGGCATGTCGTGAGGAAATCCGTACGGACTAATATGACCATCTTCGCTTAAAGCATTGCCTTGGGCAAGATCAATGTCTGGATGCTTCTCGTATAATGAAAGAAGCGTCTCAATGCAATTATCTACAAGCGAATCGTCACTATCAAGAAAAAAAAGATACTCTCCTGTTGCCGCACGTATTCCGGTGTTTCTGGCAGCGGCAGCACCACTATTGTGTTCATGATGAAGCAGTCGGAAAGAAATAGGGCCATTATAGCTTTCCATATATTCCTTAGCCATGACAACACTATTATCTTTGCCACAGTCATCAACAAGAATACATTCCAATTCTTGATTGGTTTGTGCGGAAACAGAATCTAAGCAACGAATGAGATATTTTGATGCATTATAGACAGGAATAATAATACTAACTTTCATAAGCTATTTTTCGTGGGTAGTATGAATGAAATCTGTGTTCTTTCGATCTGTCAACCAACTGCTAATACTACGCACCTCAGTATCAAATGCCACGCCAACTTTTACCACTTTACGCTCATCAGTCGTATAGGGAATGGCATAGCCTTTGTCGTCAATTTGTTGAAGTGCTTCTTCTGCAGTACCACCTGCCTTAAGTTCAAAAACATAGATGGTGTCAGGCATCCATACCACCATGTCTGTTCGTCCACCAGCACACTTGACCTGTGTGCGAACATAGACGTTAAGCATAGAGAAAATCAGATACAACGTATATTCATAAAAGCCTTCAGCCGTGACAGCATTTTCTAACTTCTTTTTAAATCCCTCCACGTAAGGAATGCTGGCCAGATAGCTCTGCATTTCACGCATAGCCAAGTCAATATTTCTTTGCTTGAGAGCTTTCCAAAACTTCAGGGCGAACCCTGTTTGTACATCGCTGCTTTCAAGACCGATATACACAGGAAGCAGACCCTCGGTGTAGCCTACGCGCACTTCTCGGTTGGGAATGGAAAGCGTGTATATCCCACTGTCTTTATCGTAGTCTTTGATGGTGAGGTAGCCGCTCTGATAAAGCAGCGGAAGGGCAGTAGTCATTGCCTCTGTAGGCTTGTCGAAAGCTGTGGCAGGAACCTCCATTTTGTCCAGTGTGGTAATGTCAGTGCGGAAATGTAGCATCTGGCGGATGAGGAACATGGGGGTTCCGCTTTCAAACCAGTAATTACCCAATTTTGTGCTATCGAAGGCTTTCAAAAGACTGAAAGGATTATATACTTCCTCTGAATCCTCTGAGAAGTGATAGCCATCGTATTGCATTTTTAGCTTGGCGTGCATCTCGTCCGCACTGAGATGATTTTTGATGGCCATTAGCTCTATGTCTTCTTGCATTTGCTCAGAAAGTTCTTTCTCTGTAATACCACAAATAGCAGAAAACTCTGGCCACATGGTGATATTGGTCAGATTGTTGATTGTAGAAAAAATGCTGAGTTGTGAAAACTTAGTGATGCCTGTGATAAAACAAAACTTCAGTTTAGGTTCCAGCATTTTTAATCGTTGGTAGAACTCCTGCATCACTTCGCGCATGTCAGCCAGGCGTTGGTCATCATGAAGAACATCAAGCAGAGGGGCATCGTATTCGTCTATGATGACAACGACTTGCTCCCCTGTCTGTTCGTAGGCTCGATTTACCAAGCCTGCCATGCGCATGCCAGGGGATGACTCAATGGGATTGGAGCCATATAGGTTTTCATATTCTTCAAGTAGACGGCCCAATTCGTCTTTGACTCCTTGTACATGCATGTGCTTCGCACCGCTCAAGTCAAAGTGGAGTACAGGGTAGTGTTTCCACTCCTTTTCTAATTCCATAATCTTCAGCCCATCGAATAACTCACTTTCTCCTGCAAAGTAGGAATGTAATGTTGATGACAACAGCGACTTGCCAAATCTACGAGGACGGCTTAAGAATATATATTTTCTTTTATGCTGCATCCACCACATCAAGTCGGTCTTGTCAATATATACATAGCCTCCTCGGATTATCTCCGAAAAAGTTTGGATTCCAACAGGATAGTTTCTTCTACGTGTCACCATTAGATTTGCATTTATTGCGCAAAGATACAAATTTTATTCGTAACGACCAAACTTTGTAGTCCTATAATTACTCATTTATCGTGTGAGGTGTGAATGAAATCCGTATTCTTCCGATCTATCTTTAGTATGTTGAGTGCCATCTTCCAAACCAGTGAAGGCAGAGAGAGGATTTTCCCGAAGACTGAATGGCTACGAAGTTGTTTTGGGGTAGCAATATAGAGTTCGATACAAACTGCCAAGAATAATAGCCACCATTTGATGCACCACGTCCGTGAGACAATAGTCATCAGAAGAGACATCCCGAAGGTCAAGACTACCAAAATAGAACGTGGAATCAATGTCTGCTGGATAGTCTTGTCAATGTAATCCAAGTTAAACGTGATGATAGCCTTTGGAATATAGGGTAGTAAGTTGAACAGGCTCTGAATCTGAGCTGTCATCCAACGAAGGCGTTGCTTTTGGAAATTATCCTTATTGCTGACTTTCTCGTCAAAGACATGAATGTCTGGCTCATAGTGAATATAAACTTTCTGCTTGAGTAGGAGCGCTTCCAATTCACGGTCTTCACCTGCTGTAGTCAGATGGTAGACGTTTTCCTTAAACCATTGGTAATCGAAACACATGCCAGAGCCAATCAGAGCAGAGGAGAGACCAGCCCGATTATGGGCCTTGCGGAATATCGTATTGTTGATTTCCTCGCTGACGCCATCGAGTACAGCAATGTCGTTATCGTTGTTTTTGGCACAACGATGACATTGGATAGCCTTATAGCCTTTGGCACACTCCTCATTCAGTTTCTTTAAGAAGTCCGACTCAACGACATTGTCGGCATCAAGTATAATGACGAAATCATATTCATCCTTGATCTGATCCATGGCATATTGCATGGCTTTGGCCTTGCTACTCTTTTCAAAGACGGGTTGGAGTAGGGTGATGGGGAGTTCTTTAAGCTTGTCATTGGTCTCAGGCTGCATGTGGTCGGAAATGACGGCTACATGGAAACTATTATAGGGATAGTATTGCCCTAAAAATGTTTGTACGGAATTGACTATGACTCGGTCTTCGTTATAGGCAGGATAGAGAATCAAATAGGTGAAATATTCTTTCCGGCGCATGGCTAGGACCTTGCCCGTTAAATACAATGTTAGGTGGGAGACACGCTTTTTCCATAGGGTAGACACAAGAGCAAAGAACAGAATGTAGGCAACTGAAAAAGCGGTCAGTAACCATAATATGATATCGACGATATGGATGGCGTGCCAAAACATAGACAATGGGCCTTATTGTTTGAGATTCACCTTGTCTTTCAACATCCTTCCTAATTTGAACTTTTCTAAGACGGAACTGAAAAGAACAAAGGGAAGTTTAAAGAATGTGCTATCCCATTTTTCATCTACCAGATAGTTGGGCGTTGCCAGAGCAAAAATAAAAACGACAATGGCAAACAGTGCCCACCACTTCAAAGCTGCTGTCATATAAATAAATGGAATGACGATACACATAATGGTGATAAGAGCCATCATCATCATGCGGGGCATGAGCATCCATTGCAGAAGCTTGTCAATTAAATCGTAGTGGCGATTCATAATGGCTGCTGGCAGGTAGCGAACATTACGGAAAAACGTCTTTGCTTGGGTTATCATCCAATTACGATGCTGACGATTGAATTCTTCAGCTTGGCGGGCTTTTTCGTTATAGACGTAAATCTTGTCAAAATAGTCGACATAGATGTGCTGATGGGCTAATAAAGCTTCTAACTCTTTCTCTCCCCAAGTGATTTTTGCAGCCAGTATATGCTCTTTAAACCAGTTGAAATCGAAGACCATACCTGAGCTGGCCATAGCAGCCGGTAATCCGATACTAATATGACCACGTCGGAAGATGGAATTGTTGATTTCTTCAAAGATGGCACTCAGACGTGCTGATGTGGTATCTCGGTTCAGTGAGAGCTTATGCGCCTGAATGGCTTTAGTTCCAGCTGATTCGTAGGCATCATTTATCTGTTCCAAAAACTCGGTTTCAACGACGTCACCTGCTTCCAAGATGACTGCGACATCATAGATTTTGAATTGTGGTAGGTTATTGATAGCCAATTGCAGTGACTTTGTTCTGGAACTCTTTTCAAAGTTTGGCGTTAACAGGGTGATGGGCTGTTGGGCCAGATGGAACAAAGTCATCTCGTCTTCATTGTCAGCGATGACGGTGACATCGAATGAGCGTTGAGAATAAGACTGGCCTAAAATAGACTTGACCGTCATCTCCAGACTTCGCCCACTCTTGTATGATGGTATCAAAACAATGAAGCGGTTTTGTTTCTTGGTTCTTGGCGTTTCACTATGCCGCACAAATAATGAGGTAATGGCAAAGAACCCCAAATACAAAACGGTCAGGGAAACAAGGACAAAGAGCGTCCAGTCTAAAAATATGAAAATGCTCCAAATATTCATGATATTGTTGTTTTTATAAAATGACGAAGTCCCTTAAATGTGGCTTTGGCCAAATCAGGGCGACGTTGTATAGTATGGTTTAAGATGTCTCTGACTGCAACAATGGCTATCAGGTATGCGTATGACAGATAGCGTGTTGCATTTGAATAGTTCCTTTTTACAAAGAGTAAACGGTTACGGGTGAGGTAATAGGCACGTAGAGGACTGTTTTGGCCTGTTGTCTGACTTTCTTTGTGATAAATAGTACAAGCAGGCTCATACCAAATGTCATAGCCTGCTCGACGTATCATCATAGACCAGTCCAGCTCTTCATAATAGAGGAAATAGCATTCCGGCATCATACCTGCTTTTTCTATCACTTCCCGCTTCACCATCATTGCTGCACCATGAGCGTATGGCGTCGGATGAGCCGTGTCGTATTGGCCCTTGTCTGGTTCTCCGCAGCCAATGGCATGATTGCGCATGGTAATAAGAGAGAGTGGGGTGTAGCCTGCAAACTGGATGGGATTATCGCCCCAGGCGAACCGAATCTTCGGACATACTATGCCAATCTTTGGAGAAGACTCCAAACGATTGATTAGATGTCTGATGTCTGATATCTGATGTCTGAGAAGAGTGTCATTGTTGATGAAAAAGAGATACTTACCTTTAGCAGCTTTAATACCTAAGTTGTTGCCTCCGGCAAAACCAAGATTTTGGTTACTCCTGATGACCTTGACTTGGGAATATCGCTTTTTAATGATGGATGCTTCGTCTTCTTTTGAGGCATTGTCTACCACAATTACCTCCAGAGACTCATCTTCTAAAGGTAATGTCTCAATTAGTTCACAGGTGTCTTTTAACCCATTGTAATTGATAGTTATTATAGATATTTGTACATCCATGCGTACCATGGTTTCACTCTCATCTTCTCTAATTTTTCAAGGCGGAGACGGCGTTTTTCTTCTTGTTTGTTGAGTAGTCCTGTTTCATATTCTATCCATGCTTTTTCCATGAATGGTAATGCATATACAATACTGAGGCCTCCATAAAAAATGAAACCATTTGGAATGTTTAACAAGACTTGATTTCCGTAACCTCCTAATTGCTGTGAGACAAACGCACAACATAAACCAGCTCCGATACCTCGCAATGAAGGATTCTTAAGTACAAAGAATACTATCCAGCATGCGCCGAAAAGCATAATGACAGTTGTTGCCAAGAATGTCGTAATTCCTATGATTCCCGTGTGTTGCCATATAAACACATACTCTGAATCAGGTGGTATTGTGGACAATTTCCTGTATTTATTGTTTGCTGGAACATTTTCATATCCGATACCAAGTCCAATTCCCCAAGGCGCATCTTTTAAATACTTTTTCATGGCTTGCTGATTGATGGTACGTGTATTGGCAGATGCATCATTTTTGTTGAATGCACTACGCATACGTCGAATTTGTTGATTTCCATTACCAATTGTTGTAAATATCAGCAAAAACAACATGATTCCGCCAATGATTGCACTTGGCACAAAAATCTTAACTTGCTTTGATAATACCAAGAATACCATAAATCCAGCAATCATACAGAAGATTGCTGTTCGTGTTCCAGATTGGAACATTCCCCAAGTTACCAATATTCCTGCTATGCCATAGAAATACCGGAATTTTTTTATTTTGGTTGTAATGGCCATTATAAATAGTACAACAGCAGATGAAGCTGCATTAATGCCATAGTTAGCAGCATCATTAAAGGTTGAAAACCATCTTATTAAAGTACCGCCATAAAGTACATGCGTTATACGACCAGATCCCCATAACCATACACGTTCCATATGAGTTGGCTCAATGTATATCTGCTTCCATGTCCAAAAGACTGCAAATAAATTAAGTATGGTCCAAAGATGTAAATAGTTCACCAAACGTTGTGGGGTTGATATGTATAGTATAAAAATAATGTATACATACAGAATCTGAAAAGCATATAATCGAGCACCTGTATACCAAGCTCCTACATTAATACCTAAGCCACAAGTGTCATTTAATATTTCAATTGTACAAAAACCACACCAAATAATGATGGCAAACAACATGAGACTCCCCAAACGATTAAAATTGGGGTATTGGCGGAAGTCTATGATGGCCATTGCAATTAATGACAGTTCTAAAAGCTCATTGTACATCGAAATTGGTATACCACCAGGTAAAAGCTGGTTTTTATTAAGGCACATCAAAAAGAAATTGATCAAAATGAGGAGCCAGAATACGAGCATTCGATGCCGAAATGCCAATATGACAAATAATATAACTACTGGTATTGAGCAGACGATTGCAAATGCACTGAAACCAGCATGAATAAATTGGTATATAGCCAGCAAAAATAGGAGAAAGAGTAGAACAACTCTTCCTCCATGGTCTTGTGCGTATGTTTTAAACGCTGTATTTATCATATTTATTTTGCATGCTCGTTTTCTGTAGCCGTCAAACCGAGCTGCGAAATACGATAGACAAAGTTATTAAACTTCGTATATGGTGGTAGCTGGCCGACAAACTCTTCAACTGCGTAACGACTGGCTTCTGTGAGATACATGAAGAGACTATCTTTCTTTTCTTCACCGAGCATGGCCTCAACTTCGTTCAAGGCTTTCTGGTCAACATCCTTCCATGTGCGGTTAGCACGGGTTACCATGAGGTTGACAGTAGCCATATTCAATAAGGCGGGAGAGATAGAGTTCTCATTCAGATTTGGATACTCAATAATGGCAATCTCATCAGGTAAGATATCAGGACAGAGATCCTTGATATCCTTTGCCATAATGAAACGGCTGTCTTCTGCCAAGAAGTCCTCGTCGTAAGTCAAACGGCGAACCTGCAGGCCGATTGATATCCAATAGTTCTCCAATTCCTGTGCTAAATAGCTCTTGCCATTACCTGAGTCCGTTGAAATCAGGTTAAGCACATTCTGCTGTCCTTCCTTGAAATGGGGAAGCAATGCCTTGCTTAACTGTTTCATAGCCATATCGGCAATGGTCTTGTTGAAACGGCGGTAGCGCAGATTGCTTTCCTTCGGATAACAGCCCATGACAGGAACCTTAGTGATACGCTCAGAGCGCATACGATCGCGCAAAGTACGATCAAGCAATTCAATGATAAAGAACCATAAGGCCGTCAACATGAATGTGAGTAAGAAAGCGCCCAACAAAATCATCATGCGGTTCGTAGGCTGAGCATTCATTGGGAACATCGGTGGATTCAGCACACGAAGTGCTGCTGTTGACATCTGCAAGTTACGCTGACGCAGACGAGCGGCATTCAGTGCTTTCAACATTTCCATATAGTTACCCTCGATAAAGCCAATATGGCGCGATTTACGTTCCAAAGTTGCACCTATTGGCGCATAGAATAGATATTGTTGGTCAAGATTTGACTTCATAATGTCTGTAGCTGTCATTTCTGCCTTGGTCTTTTCCAACAAAAGTAGCTGTTCCAACCATCGATCTAACATGCTACTTGCCTTAACACCTGTTTCTGTACTATAAGTTGCAGCTTCAATATCTTTGGTCAATTCCTTTACACGTCCAGTTACAGCTTGTAAATCACGCTGAGCCTTAGCTAATTCTTCCTGAGATTCAGTGTCATTGCCGCCACCTTCACTGCTCATCAAACGAAGATTGGAGATGCGGGACTGGATGCGGGAAATATCACGCACCTGATTGGTAAATTCTTGGTTTGCACGAATGACTTGAGTACGATTACCCAATTGGCGCTCTAAATAATCCAATAACGCCTTAGCCGTTGTATAGTTCATCAACTGGTCATTGCGGAAATTCTGTTGTTGAGCTTCCAAACCCGTTAATGCTTTTGTCTGCTCACCATAGTTAATGATTTTCTTAGATATATTGTAACGAATGAGATCATCTTCTGCATTGGATAGAATGCGATAGAGACGTGCTACTTCTTTCTCGAAAAACTTAATTACATTACCTGTTTCACCAAAGCGAATTTGTTGGTATTGACGGGCAAAAACTTCATTCAATATGTCCAAGGTATTATAGGCAATACCAGCATCGTTAGCAGAATAACCGATGTCAATAATATCACTACCTTGAAGCTGTAAAACTTTTAAACGAGAGGTGATGTTGTTGATTCCAAAATAGGGATGGTAATTCAGAATACCAAAGAGGAAGTTATCTTGAGAAGGTTTTTCATATGCCTTCAGGTTGGCATATGACTGAGACTCACTATTATGATTGATGAGTCCTTTGACTTCTGCAGGCACCATCGCATTTAACTGACGGAAGTGCTCGGCCGAGATGTAGTTGTTGTCCTTGTTGGGATTACCATACATCATACAGCGGGCAAACAGACGCAGTGCCACCTCATGGATGGTGTTGTCGGTAGTGATAATCAACATCAAGTTGGTGATATTGGTCTGTGAATTACCACCAGCAGTACCTACACCACCTTCCAAGTTGTAGGCAGTAATCATACCTGTATAAATAGTGGTATTGGTGTCATAAACACGTTCCATGTGACGTGTTAAGAACCAGGCTACAACCAACGCTATCATCGGGAGGATGATAAGATACCAACGAATCTTATATAAAAAGCGGACGAGATATCTGAATAAATCCATAATAATTTGTATGTTGAGGGTTATTTATTGTTCTTCTTCTGAGCTTTGGCAGCTTGTTTCGCAGCTTTTTCTTGAGCCTTCTTTTCTGCAGCCTCCATCTTGGCGTATTTCTTTTCTTCCGCCTCAGCAGTCTTGCGTATCTGTTTTTCTACAGCCTTGTTCTCTTTTTTTATTTGCTTTTCAGTCTTGTGATCACCGCTGTCAAGCGTGATTTCAGTTGTTGTATTGGTTAAGATGGGCGTATGTGTTAAAATCTCCAATGTGATGATGTCTGTAGTAATTGCAGTTTGCAGATTTTGATAAGTGGCAATTTCACCCATCTCTTGTTTCTTCGTCCAAGCATAATCTTCAATACTCATATTGCCCTGATGGAAGTCTTCCAAATTCAAGGCACCGGCACCTTGGTACGCGGCAGCAGCTTCGCCCGCTGTTTTCAGAGCGACAAGGTCATTGGTGATTTTAATAAATAGTGCCGTAATATCCTTTTTGAGCTGGTCAAACGCTATGTCTTTATTGTACATGGCCATATCTGCTTGTATTCTCTTGCGTTTGACGGATGCTGTTAAATCCAAAATGTCCTCTAAGGGTACTGCCAAACTGACGCCAACATTCCAATAACTTTGCTCGCTGCCCTGATATTGCTGGAGTACCATGCTATAGCTGCTGGAGTTTTGTCCCCACATATCCGACTTGCCGTAGCTATAGCTGGCATGTCCTGTGACATACGAGAAGATATGTCGTTTTTGTTTTGCTACTTCTGCTCTTGCCAGTTCATGCGCTTTCTCCAAAGACAGAATGTTTGGATTCTGCTTTGCATTTTCCAAAAGCACTCCCAATGGCGGCAGATGGAAATTAGAAAAGTTAATCTTGCTGTTCTCGCTGGAGTCAAAGAAACCAGCACTGATACCACTATTGTTGTATTGCGCACTAACAGATAATGGTAAAAGGGTAAAAAGGTACAGCGGTAAATACTTCTTCACCCGATTAATGGTTTTGTTATAGTCAAAGAATCTCATATTTCTTTTTTATATATTTTATACGTTTTCTTTTTGTACAAATGCTGTCAGCGTACGGAAGATAATCTTCATGTCGAGCATGAAATTATACGTCTGTCCGTATCTGATATCCAACTGCTTACGCTCTTCGGCAGACATGTTTCCACCTTTGCCGCGCTCTTCGACTTGCCAAAGACCGGTAAGACCTGCAGGAGCCATAAAGCGGTCGATACTGGTGTCGACAGTCAGCTTCTCTGCCTCGTAGAGTGGGAGAGGACGGTTGCCGACAATAGACATGTCGCCTTTGAGAATGTTAAAGAGCTGTGGAAGCTCGTCGATGCTGTATTTTCTGATGAACTGTCCCACCTTGGTGATGCGCGGGTCGTTCTCAATCTTCACGAAGGCATTCTCGTTCTCTGCTTTCTTCTGCTTGTTGAAGTCGCTCTCAGCCATGACAAAGTCATCGCCGACCAGCATAATCTCCTCGTCACCAATCATCATCATGGATTCCATGCCGGCATCAATCATATCCTGCTCAGCCTGATCACCCAAAGGAGCGGTAATGGTCTTGTTCTCCTGCTCTTCCGTGTTCTCGGCATATTGGTTGTGATCTTTGCTGAGCTCCTTGAGACGGTCTTCTGCGTCAATGTACATGCTACGGAACTTCAAAAAGTCAAAGATGGTGTAGTTGGTGCCCACTCGTTTTGACTTGAACAGAATCGGACCGGGACTCTCTATGCGGATGGCAAGAGCGGTAATGATGAAAATGGGAGAAAGAAGAATGATGGCGAGACCAGAGAAGATAATGTCGAACAAGCGCTTCCATACCGGAATCTGGAATTTCAGGATGCGGTACTTGGGAGCCTGATCGTCAAATAAGATGTTTTCCCTGTCAGAGATGAACTGGATTTTCTTATTCAGTTCCGTAACGGTGGCACCTCTGACAATGGTGTCGTTGATGCCGCACTTCATGTAGATATCACGCTCTTCTGTCGACATATTGTCGGTAATGAGGATGATATAGACGTTGCGGCATTTCTTCCTCAGATAGGTGATGGCGGTGATGTCCTCGTTCCGAACATTCCTTTCAAAGAATACAATGAAATGTTCGTTGGCGACATGCGGTGTACAAATCTGAGCAGCATCCTTGTAGGCAGTGGTCATGCGAACCAACTGTCCAGGGATGTATTTCAGACGTTCTTGAGTCTTAGGATTATTACCTAAGTAAACTACACCTATCATATATAATAATGTATAATACTATTATTAATTAGGGAGAATCTTTTTGACTCTGATTTTCAACTCCATGGGGTTGAAGGGTTTGACGATATAATCGACGGCACCGATTTCCAACAATCGAATACGCTCACTAGTGGAATCCTCGCTGGAGAGCATAATAACAGGGATGTGGCGGAACAACTCGTTCTGCTTAATCCACTCTAGGAAGTCGTCACCACGCATGCCTGGCATACGGATGTCAGAGATAATCAGGTCGGGGGTGTTGCCCGCCTGAAGCCATTTCACACCCTGTAATCCGTCGGGCAGCCACTGCACGTCGTAATCACTCATTAAATAAATAGAGAGCACTTTGGCGATGGTCTCTTTGTCATCAAGTATTAGTATCTTTTTTTTCATATATGAAATATATCTTAGTCCGCGTTGTCAGTCTGCCTTAGCATCCTTTCGGATGCAAAGGTAAAAAAATATTTTTAATTGTAGCCAAATAATGATAAAAAAATGATGAAAAAGTGCAAAAAAGTTGGTTTTTATAAATATTTTAGGGAATTTTGTAGGGCAAAACGTATTATTATACGACAAGAAATCAATAAAAATAGGATACAATTATGGCAAACAGGTATTTGTTAGGTTTCGATGTTGGCAGTTCTTCTGTCAAGGCATCGCTCGTGAGTGCAGATAGTGGTAAGTGTGTGGCAACAGCTTTCTATCCTGAGAAGGAAGCTCCGATTATGGCAGTAAAGGCCGGTTGGGCTGAGCAGGATCCCCAGATGTGGTGGGACAATGCAAAGCTGGCACTGAAGAAGATTATGGCCGATGCCGGTGCTACGGCAGAGGATGTGAAGGCCATTGGTATCTCTTATCAGATGCATGGCCTGGTGTGTGTGGACAAGAATCTGAAGGCTTTGCGCCCTTCGATTATCTGGTGTGACTCTCGCGCCGTTCCTTATGGCGAGAAGGCTTTCAAGGATTTGGGCGGTGAACAGTGTCTGAGTCATCTGCTGAATTCGCCGGGTAATTTCACGGCAGCCAAGTTGGCGTGGGTTAAAGAAAATGAACCTGAGCTTTACAATAATATTTACAAGGTGATGTTGCCAGGAGACTATATCGCTATGCGTCTTTCTGGTGTGGCTAATACCACTGTTAGCGGACTTTCGGAAGGTATGTTCTGGGACTTCAAGAATAACGAAGTGGCCGACTTCCTCATGAAGTATTATGGATTCGATGCATCGTTGATTGCCGATATCGTTCCGACGTTCAGCGTACAGAGTGAGGTCAGCGCAGAGGCTGCGGCAGAATTGGGCCTGAAGGCAGGTACGCCGATTACATATCGTGGTGGAGATCAGCCGAATAACGCCCTGTCGTTAAATGTTCTCAACCCAGGCGAAATCGCTGCTACGGCAGGAACGTCAGGCGTGGTATATGGTGTGCTGGGCGATGTTAATTACGATCCTAAGAGTCGTGTCAACACGTTTGCTCATGTGAACCATACTGATGCCCAGACTCGCCTTGGTGTGCTGTTGTGCATCAATGGCACAGGTATCCTCAATGCATGGACACACCGCAATATCACACCGGAGATTGGCTATGCAGAGATGAACGATCTGGCTGCCTCCGTACCCATTGGCAGCGAGGGCGTGACTGTCATACCATTTGGAAATGGTGCAGAGCGTGTGTTGGAGAACAAGGAGATTGGCTGCTCTATCAATGGTCTGAATTTCAATAAGCACAATAAGGCTCACTTGGTTCGTGCTGCCCAGGAAGGTATCGTCTTCTCGTTCTGCTATGGTATGGAAATCATGCAGCAGATGGGTATGGATATCCAGAAGATTCATGCCGGCAAGGCAAATATGTTCCTGAGTCCGTTGTTCCGCAATACGCTGGCAGGCGTCAGCGGAGCGACCATTGAACTCTATGATACTGACGGTTCTGTGGGTGCAGCCAAGGGTGCCGGTATTGGTGCAGGCATCTACAAGAACGCCGACGAGGCCTTTGCTTCACTTGACAAGCTGGAGGTTATTGAACCTGATGCTGCTAAGAGAGGTGAATACCAGGATGCCTATGCTCGTTGGAAAAATGTATTGAATCAAAAACAGTAAGCAGTTCTCTTTGCATCATAATCGGCAATGTCATACGGCGTTGCCGATTTTCGTGTACATTATTAAATGATAGGGAGGCATCAATTTCCTGCACAAAGATTTGGCGTTCTGGAAAAGAATTGCTAACTTTGCAGATAAATCGAAATAAGTGAAAGACTATGAAGAAAACAATTGTTCTTTTAGCCCTTTTGTTGAGTGCTGCACTCCAGATGCAGGCACAGTCAACCGTTAGCGGACGTCCCCAGTTTGGTGAGCGTCCAAAGTTGGTGGTAGGTATTGTAGTCGACCAGATGCGCTGGGACTACCTGTCCAGATATTATACGAAGTTCGGAAAGGACGGCTTCCGTCGACTGATAGACCAGGGCTATTCCTTTGATAACTGTCTGATTAACTATCTGCCAACAGTTACTGCCATTGGCCATACCTCTGTCTACACAGGTACTTCGCCGGCTTTCCATGGAATCTGTGGCAATAATTTCTGTATTGACGGACGGAAGGTTTATTGCTGTGAAGATCCGACGGTGATGCCGGTAGGTTCTGACAATCAGAAGGCTGGCTGTATGTCACCCGTCAATCTGCTCTCGACGACTATTGGTGACCAGCTGCGACTACATACAGACTTTCGCTCGAAGGTAATTGGCGTGTCCTATAAAGATCGTGCTGCCATTCTGCCTGCCGGCCATTCTGCCAATGCGGCATATTGGCTCGATACCAAGAATCGTCAGTTTATCACCAGTACCTACTATATGAAGGAACTTCCTGGCTGGGCTAAGGACTACAATAAGCAATTGGCTGAAAATGAGGAGTTCAAGAAGGTTGGACGTGATGTTGGACTCTATCCGTTGACGGGACATATCACTACTGATATGGCTATTGCCGCTCTTGACGGTGAACACCTTGGTCAGGGCGATGAGACAGATATGCTTTGTGTGAGCTATTCCGAGACGGACGTCATCGGACATAAGTGGAGCACCCGTGGAGAACATACTGATGAGGCTTATTTGGAACTTGACAAAGACCTGAATAGACTGTTTGCAGCTTTGGATGCCAAAGTGGGTGTCGGCAACTATCTGGTGTTCCTGACAGCCGATCATGGAGCAGCCCATAACTATCAGTTTATGCAGGATAATAAGCTACATGGCGGAAAATGGCAGTCTCAGGAACTGCTTCCGGACTTGGAGAAGTATGTTGCCCAGAAGTTAGGCAACACCAAAAATGTCGTCATTGGTATCTTTGACTATCGTTTCTTCCTTGACCACGAAGGCATTGCTGCCCAGGGACTGAAATTTGAAGAGGTGAAGGCTGTTGTCATCGAATATCTCCGCAAGAGTCCCAATATCTCGTTTGTCGTCGATTTCGAGAAAGCTGCCTATGAACCTGTTCCTCCCATCATCCGCGACAGGATTCTCATGGGGTACAACTTTCATCGTTCAGGCGATGTCATCGTCTGTGTCGAGCCCGGCTACTATGAATTCGGTCAATGGTCGTCGCCTGTCGGTACTACTCATGGCGAATGGAATCCGTATGATGCTCATATTCCATTGCTGTTCTACGGATGGAAGGTTCCTCATGGCGCTTGCCCTGCTGAAGTACATATCACAGACATTGCTCCAACGGTTTGTTCGTTGCTACATATTCAACAGCCCAATGCCTGTGCAGGGGGCGCTTTGGAATTTAAATGAGTATTGACGAAACATTTCCTACAATAATGTACTGATATATTGAGATTTATTCCGTACCTTTGCAGCCGTTAAGATAGAAAACAACAGATAATAAATCAATAATTAAGGCTGAAGGTATGAACATTGGTAAGCACATTGAAGAAATTTTGAGAAAGCAGGGCAAGTCTGCCGCTTGGTTGGCAACACAAATTCCTTGCGAACGTACGAACGTTTACAACATCTTTAAGCGTAAGAGCTTGGATGCACGACTACTGATGAGAATCAGTATCATTTTGGGACATGACTTCTTTAAGGAATTATCCGAAGAAGCATTTCCTAAGAAAAAATAATTTAAGCCGCTGTCATTTTGATGGCGGCTTTTATTTGACTCTTTTTTGATTGCACATTTTATTTCATCCTTTTTTTGCACTTTTTCCATAAATATGCTGTTTCTTTGCAAAAAAATGATTATCTTTGCACTCAAATTGAATTCAATACAATATTATTAAACACTTTTATGAACTTTACTTTGTTAATTACCGTCTTGCTGACGGCTATTACATTGGTGGTGGCGGCTTACGTCGTAGCCAAGCTGATAGGCCCAAGGTCTTATGCGAAGGTGAAAGGTGAACCGTATGAGAGTGGTATCCCCACGCGAGGCAGCTCGTGGTTGCCGATGTCGGTGGGTTTCTACCTCTTTGCCATCTTGTTCCTCATGTTTGATATAGAAACGGTGTTTCTGTATCCATGGGCAGTAGTAGTGAAGGAGTTTGGTGCTATGGCTCTGCTTAGCATCGGTTTCTTCTTGGTAGTTCTGGTATTAGGCTTGGCGTATGCCTGGCGGAAAGGAGACTTGGAATGGAAGTAAGAAAGCCGCACATCAAGAGTATTCCCTACGAGGAGTGGAACGACAACTCATCGTTGGAGAAGATTGTTGACGAACTCCATGAGGGTGGCGTCAATGTGATTACGGGCTCGCTCGACCAGTTGATCAACTGGGGACGTTCGAATTCTTTATGGTCATTGACCTTCGCTACCTCTTGTTGTGGTATCGAGTTCATGGCCTGTGGCTGTGCCCGTTATGACTTTGCGCGTTTCGGTTTCGAGGTGACGCGTAACTCTCCCCGTCAGGCCGACCTGATCATGTGTGCCGGTACCATCACCCACAAGATGGCGCCTGCCCTGAAACGTTTGTACGATGAGATGGCTGAGCCTAAGTACGTGATTGCCGTCGGTGGCTGTGCCATCAGTGGCGGCCCGTTCAAGTCGAGCTACCATGTCGTGAAAGGTATCGAGGAGATTGTGCCCGTCGATGTGTTTATTCCTGGCTGTCCTCCACGTCCGGAGGCTATCATGTATGGCATGATGCAGTTGCAGCGTAAGGTGAAGATCGAGAAGTTCTTCGGTGGCGCCAACCACAAGCAGACCGCAGAGGAGCGCGAGCTTGGAGTATCTAACGAGGAGCTGACATTCCGCGAGAAGCACAACGACCACAGAAGAGAACCTATTGTGGTAACGGACGTTCCCAAAGAGTTTACAGAAGAGCTAAAGGCTAACAGCCAAGAGCTAACAGGTAAAGTAGAGGAGGAGAAGGCATGAAGTTAGAGTTTTTGTCATTTGATTTCGACAAGTTCGCACAGGAGATGCAGAACTTGAAGGACAAGAAGGGCTTTGACTATCTTGTCACCATCGTAGGCGAGGACTTTAGCCTCACCCCCGACCCCTCTCCAACGGGCGAGGGGAGTAGTAACCTTGGTTGCGTATATATCCTTGAGAATACGAAGACCCATGAGCGTTGCAGCGTGAAGATGATTGCCAAGCAGCAGATTTGCGGCGACGGCATGTCATCAAACGGTACAAGTGCAATGGAAGGCCAGATGGTAGCTTATCTGCCAACTGTCTCAAACATTTGGCGTGTGGCTGATCTGCTGGAACGTGAGGTTTATGACTTCTATGGTATCGTATTCCTGGGCCATCCCGATATGCGTCGTCTGTTCCTTCGCAGTGATTTTAAGGGCTATCCTTTCCGTAAGGATTGGGAGTTCAACGATAAGTACACGCTGGAGGACGATGTAGAGCCTGACTATGGTCTGGAGTTCTATATTGACAAAGACGGCAATCTGCAGTCTAAGCAGAATAAGCTGTTCGGCAGCGATGACTATGTCATCAACATTGGTCCTCAGCATCCTGCCACCCACGGTGTTTTGCGTTTGCAGACTGTTCTTGACGGAGAAACCGTCAAGCGCATCTATCCACATCTCGGCTATATCCACCGTGCTATTGAGAAGATGTGGGAAGGCATGACCTATCCCCAGACACTCGCTTTAACCGATCGTCTTAACTATCTGGGAGCCATGCAGCATCGTCACGCTCTGGTCGGTGTGATTGAGGAGGCTCTGGAAGTTCAGTTGACCGACCGCATCAAGTACATCCGTACCATCATGGACGAGCTGCAGCGTCTCGACTCTCACCTGCTGTACACCTCTTGTGTGGCTCAGGACCTTGGTGCTCTTACCGGTATGCTTTACGGTATGCGAGACCGTGAGCACGTGCTGAACGTGATGGAGGAGACCACTGGTGGACGTCTGATTCAGAACTATTACCGCATTGGTGGTCTGCAGGACGACATCGATCCTAACTTCGTAAAGAACTGTAAGGATCTGGTGAAGTATCTGCGTCCGACCATCCAAGAGTATATGGACATCTTCGGTGATAACATCATCACCCACAACCGTTTGGAGAATTGTGGTCCGATGAGTCTCGAGGATTGTATCAGCTATGCTGTGACAGGTCCTGCCGGACGTGCTTCGGGTTGGAAGAACGATGTTCGTAAGAATCACCCGTACGACATGTACGACAAGGTAGAGTGGGAGCAGTGCACGCTCAGTGGCTGTGACTCTATGGACCGTTATCTGGTTCATATCAACGAGATGTACCAAAGCCTGAACATTATCGAGCAACTCATCGACAACATTCCCGAGGGCGACTTCTACGTGAAGCAGAAGCCTATCATCAAGTGCCCAGAGGGACAGTGGTACTACTCTGTTGAGGGTGTGGCCGGTGAGTTTGGTGTCTATCTCGACTCTCGTGGCGACAAGAGTCCGTACCGTATGAAGATGCGTCCGATGGGACTCTCGCTCGTTGGTGCCTTCGACCCGATGCTTCGTGGTCAGAAGATTGCCGACCTGATTGCTACCTGTGCTGCTATTGACGTTGTAATTCCTGATATCGACCGTTAGTCGAAAAGTAAAAAGGTAAAAAAGTAAAAAGATAATAATATGTTCGACTTTTCTATCATAACACAATGGTTCGACCAGTTGCTCAGGATTACAATAGGATGTCCTGACTGGTTAGCGATATTGATTGAGTGCGTGCTGGTGGGTGCTGGTATCCTTGTAGGATATGCCCTCATCGCTATCGTACTGATTTTTATGGAGCGTAAAGTGTGTGCCTACTTCCAGTGCCGTCTTGGCCCGATGCGAGTAGGTTACTGGGGCTTGTTGCAGGTGTTTGCCGACGTGCTGAAGATGCTCATCAAGGAGATCTTCATCGTCGACCGTGCTGACAAGCTACTCTATCTCGTTGCTCCGCTCTTGGTGATTATCGGCTCCGTGGGTGCCTTCTCGTTCCTGCCTTGGAATAACGGTGCTACGGTGCTCGACTTCAACGTAGGTGTGTTCCTGCTCACCGCCGTTTCTTCTATTGGCGTGGTAGGTATCTTCCTCGCAGGTTGGGGTTCTAACAATAAGTATTCTGTGGTATCTTCTATTCGTGGTGCTGTGCAGATGATCTCTTACTAGATGTCGCTCTGCCTCTGTCTGATTACT